>Ga0255753_1000008_pt1 | contig 220860 bp, 225 predicted proteins | sample 041ome_10_FD_179953 | JGI IMG/M metagenome (GOLD analysis project Ga0255753, IMG submission 179953) | Coastal salt marsh microbial communities from the Groves Creek Marsh, Skidaway Island, Georgia - 041412US metaG (version 2) | ecosystem: Environmental > Aquatic > Marine > Intertidal zone >...
CATTTTTCTCTTCTGCTAATACTTTAGAAATAGCAGCTGTCAAAGTAGTCTTGCCGTGGTCAACATGACCAATTGTGCCAATATTTAAATGTGGCTTCGAACGATCAAAAGTTTCTTTACTCATAATTTTACTCCTTAATTAAACTTTAATATAACCTAGAACCATACATACGCTATTAAGACGCATATTTAGCTTTAACATCCTCAACGACGTTTTGCGGAACTTGGTCATAGTGATCAAATATCATTGTATACTGTGCACGCCCCTGAGATAGAGAACGTAATGTATTAACATACCCAAACATCGCAGCTAGCGGCACCATTGCATTCACAACGCGAGCATTACCACGATTATCCATAGATGAAACTTGTCCACGACGAGAATTCAAGTCGCCGATAATATCACCCATATATTCTTCTGCTGTAACTATTTCTACCGCCATAATAGGCTCTAGCAATTTAGCACCAGCTTGTTCTTGCATTTCACGGAAAGCAGCACGAGCAGCGATTTCAAATGCCATAACAGATGAATCCACATCGTGATAATTACCGTCTCTTAGAACTGCTTTAAAATCAATTACTGGGAATCCTGCAATTGCACCATTATCTTTTGCAGAATTTAAACCTTTTTTAACACCAGGTATATATTCTTTTGGTATAGAACCACCAACAATAGTTTCTTCAAACACGAAACCTTCGCCTGGTTGTAAAGGTTCAAAATCAATAACGATTTTCGCAAACTGACCAGAACCACCAGATTGTTTTTTATGAGTGTATTCAATAGTAGTTGACTTAGAAATAGTTTCACGGTAAGCAACCTGAGGCTGACCTACACTACACTCAACATTAAATTCACGACGCATGCGGTCAACGATAATTTCAAGGTGTAATTCACCCATACCGCGAATTAAAGTTTGACCTGATTCTTCATCAGATTTAATACGGAAAGATGGATCTTCTGCTGCTAAACGGTTAAGAGCAATACCCATTTTTTCTTGGTCTGCTTTTGTTTTTGGCTCAATAGCAATTTCAATTACAGGCTCTGGGAATTCCATTCTTTCTAATACAACTTGTTTAGATATATCACAAAGAGTATCACCAGTAGTTGTAATTTTCAATCCTGCAACAGCAACAATATCGCCAGCTGTTGCAACTTTTATTTCTTCTCGGTCTGCTGCATGCATAAGCATCATACGACCTATTCGTTCTTTACCACCTTTTACAGAGTTTTGAACATAAGAACCAGCTTCCAAAGTTCCAGAATAAACACGAATGAAAGTCAAAGTACCTACGAACGGGTCATTCATTATCTTAAACGCTAAAGCAGAAAATGGTTCAGATAAGCTTGGATTACGAATAATTACATTATCACCATCAACTTCTAGTCCCTTCATCTCGCCAATATCAACAGGAGAAGGAAGGAAATCAACAACCGCATCTAATAAAGGTTGAACACCTTTATTCTTGAATGCTGTACCACATAAAACAGGAACAAAACTACCGGCAAGAACACCCTTACGAATGCATTCTTTTAATTTCTCAACAGATGGTTCCACACCTTCTAAGTAAGCTTCCATAGCTTCATCATCTTGTTCAACAGCCATTTCAATTAAATTAGCACGATATTCTTCCACCTTAGATTTCAAATCATCAGGAATATCAATTATATCAAACTTAGCACCTAATTCTTCGCCACCCCAAACAACAGCATTATTATTTAGCAAATCAACAACACCTACAAAATCAGATTCCGCACCGATAGGTAGTTGCATAATAATAGGGTTAGCACCTAAGCGATCAACCATCATATCTACACAATTATAAAAATCTGCACCCATTCTGTCCATTTTGTTAACAAAAGCCATACGAGGAACAGAGTACTTATCAGCCTGACGCCATACAGTTTCAGATTGAGGCTCAACACCAGAAACAGCGTCAAAAACAGCAACCGCACCATCAAGAACCCTCAATGCTCGTTCAACTTCAATAGTAAAATCTACGTGACCAGGAGTATCAATAATATTAATTCTATAATCATTCCAAAAACAAGTAGTAGCAGCAGATGTAATAGTAATACCTCTTTCCTGCTCTTGATCCATCCAATCCATTGTTGCAGCGCCATCGTGCACTTCACCAATCTTGTATGATTTACCTGTATAATACAAAACTCGTTCAGTCGTTGTAGTTTTACCTGCATCAATATGTGCCATAATTCCGATATTACGATATTTTTCAATAGGTGTCTTAGCCATCTTAATATTCTTTCTTAATTTCTAAAAATTACCAACGATAATGAGCAAACGCACGGTTTGCATCCGCCATTTTATGAGTATCTTCACGCTTCTTAACAGAAGCACCGCGAGATTCATTAGCATCAATAAGCTCAGCAGATAATCTATCAACCATTGTTTTTTCAGATCTCTTACGAGAAGCCTCTATCAACCAACGGAAAGCCAATGCCTGAGCTCGCTCAGGACGAACTTCAACTGGAACTTGATAAGTAGCACCGCCAACACGACGAGAACGAACTTCCAAATCAGGCTTAATATTATTTAAAACATCAGGGAAGAATTCAACTGCTTCCTTACCAGTTTTACTTACAACAATATCAAAAGCGCCATAAACAATTCGTTCTGCACAAGACTTGTTGCCATTAAGCATTACAGCATTAATAAACTTTGAAATTACCAAATCACCATATTTAGCATCTGGTAAAATTTTTCTCTTTTCTGCTCTATGTCTTCTAGACATTATAAATACCCTTTCTTATTCTTATTTAGGTCTTTTAGCACCGTATTTAGAACGGCGTTGACGACGATCAGAAACACCTTGAGTATCCAAGGCACCACGAACTGTATGATAACGAACACCAGGTAAATCCTTTACACGACCACCACGAATTAACACAACAGAGTGTTCTTGTAGATTGTGACCTTCACCACCAATATAACTTGTAACTTCATAACCGCTCGTTAACCTTACACGAGCAACTTTACGAAGTGCTGAGTTAGGTTTCTTTGGAGTTGTTGTATAAACACGAGTACAAACACCACGACGTTGAGGACAAGCCTCCAAATGTGGTACTTTTGTTTTCTTTACTTTATCTTTTCGCCCTTTGCGAATAAGTTGGTTAATAGTCGGCATATTGTTTCCTTCGTCCGTTTATTAATTCAAAATTCAACTAAACACGCGGAAATCATTCTGCCGTATTCTAGTACACCATACATAATACATAATAATTGTATTTTTTCGTTGTACTTTCATCCAATGGGAAATTCCCGCGGTTTTACTATCAAAATAACTATGAATTTAGACACAATAATAAAAATTAATGTATAAAAACAAAGTTATTGTTTGCACTAGATACACTCTATTACAATACTTGTCAACACTTATATTGCTTTTTTATTTCGTTAGCTAAACTAAAATATATTTTATTATTTAAAATAAAAAAAAAGAGGGTTAAAACAACCCCCTTTTTATAAGAACTAAAAACTAAAATTAGTTTACAGCATCCTTTAAAACCTTACCGGCTTTAAATTTAGGTTGTTTAGACGCTTTAATTTGAATAGCTTCACCTGTACGAGGGTTACGACCAGTTGTAGCTTTTCTGTCTGCAACAGAAAATGTACCAAAACCAACTAAACGAACGTCATTACCAGATTTTAAAGCTTTTGTAATACTTGCAACAATAGCATCAACCGCTTTGCCTGAATCTGTTTTAGCCAGACCAGTAGAAGAAGATACAGCTTCAATTAATTCATTTTTATTCATTTTAATTTTCCTTTACACTTTTTTTAAAAAAACTTATTTTTATAATATAATTATACACATCTTGCGAAGCTTATAATAAAAATAAGATTACTATCAATAATACACATAAATAAAAATGTATGTCAACAAATTATTATATAACTAAGTATTATCATATACACTGTCATCATAGCATACAAGTAATAATAATACAAAAATACATACAAATATATGTTATATTATCTCAAGAATATATTAATTATTACTGAAATGATTTTGAACAAGTATCCCCAGATTCAACAGAAGTAGATTTTGACAAATCTTCTTTTTCCCACTCAACTGGTTTTATATTGTTTTTCAATACAATATTTAGTACTTCTGATACATCAGAAACAGGTATGATTTCTAGACCTTTTTTTGCATTTTCTGGTATTTCTGATAAATCTTTTTCGTTTTCTTTTGGAATTATAACGGTTTTAATACCACTACGGTATGCTGCTAATAATTTTTCTTTTAAACCACCTATGGCTAATACTTTACCTCGCAATGTAACTTCACCTGTCATTGCTACATCTTTACGAATAGGGTTATCTGTTAAAGCTGAAACGATTGCACTTACCATTGCGATTCCTGCTGATGGTCCGTCCTTAGGTGTTGCTCCTTCTGGAACATGAATATGAATATCGCCTTTTTTATAAACCCCAGGCAATATACCAAGTTCAGATGCACGAGAGCGAATATATGTTTCAGCAGCAGAAATAGACTCTAACATAACATCACCTAGTTTACCTGTCTTTTGAATTTTACCAGTTCCCGGAACTAATGCAGTTTCAATATGCAATACCTCACCACCAACTGAAGTCCACGCAAGACCATTTACCATACCAATAGCATCTTGCTCTTCGGTTTCAGCATAAGAAAACTTAGCAACACCTGAAAAATCAGCTAAATTTTTATTTGATACTATAACCTTTTTAATATCATTCGTATTTTCCATAATCCGTCTTAATGATTTACGGCATATTTTTTGAATTTCTTGTTCTAGCTTACGAACACCTGCCTCACGAGTATAATTACGAATTAATGCGATTAAAACCTCATCCTTTATTTCTATCTCGTTTTGTTTTAACCCATTGCTATCTATAGCCCTTGGAATAAGATGTCGTTTTGATATTTCAAATTTTTCATCTTCTGTATATCCAGAAAGATTTATAATTTCCATTCTATCTTTCAATGGTTCTGGCATAGTATATGAATTTGCCGTTGTAATAAACATTACATTAGATAAATCATAATCAACTTCCAAATAATGATCAACAAAGTTTTTATTTTGTGATGGATCAAGAACTTCTAGTAATGCAGAAGATGGATCGCCCCTATGGTCAGAACCCATTTTATCGATTTCATCAAGTAAGAACATAGGATTTGAATATCCTGCCTTTTTCATTCCTTGAATTATTTTACCTGGCATAGCACCAACATATGTGCGACGATGTCCGCGAATTTCAGCCTCGTCTCTTACTCCGCCCAAGCTTATCCTTACAAATTTACGCCCACAAGCTCTAGCTATGCTTTCACCTAACGAGGTTTTACCAACACCCGGTGGCCCAACTAAACAAAGAATAGGACCTTTTATCTTTTTAGTACGAACACTAACAGCAAGGCAATCAAGTATTCGTTCTTTTACTTTTTCTAATCCATAATGTTCGCTATCAAGAATTTCTTGAGCTTTTTGCAAATCAATATTAGTTTTAGTTTGCTTTTTCCAAGGCACATCAATTAACCAATCAATGAAATTGCGAACAACTGATGATTCAGATGAAATAGGAGGCATAGATTTTAATTTCTTTAACTCATTTTCTATTTTATCTTTTCCTTCTTTGCTGATACGAATATTTAATATTTTTTTTCTGTAATCGTCAATTTCACTAGATAAATCATCACCTAATTCTTTATTAATTGCCTTTATTTGCTCATTTAAATAATATTCTTTTTGATTTTTATCCATTTGAGATTTAACTCTTTCACGGATTTTCCTTTCAATCAAAATTGAATCTATTTCAGATTGAATGTTTGCAAACAATATTTCTAAACGAATAGAAAGATTTTTTTCTTCTAGTAATTCTTGTTTTTTTTCTATTTCCATATTAATATTTTGTACTAGAAATTCCAATAATTCTAGTCCATCATTAATAACATTTAATTGATTTAAAATACCAATTGTAATAGCTGAGTTATATTTTCCATATTCTTTAAATTTTTCAATTAATGCGGAAACCAATATTTTAATATCAGATTCATCAATTATATCCTCTATCTCCATAACTGATGAATGAAAAGCACCAGATAAATCTGATAAAACTTTTGTTTGAACACGACGGATACCCTCAACCAATACTTTTACAGTGCCATCAGGTAATTTTAACAATTGTTTTACTTCTGCAACAACACCGATATGATATAAATCATCTGAATTTGGGTTTTCTACGTCTGCATTTTTTTGTGTTAACAATAAAACTTTTTGGTTTTCTTCCATAACACTTTCAAGTGCATTAATTGATTTTTCTCGCCCAACAAAGAAAGAGACTACCATACCTGGAAATACTACTATATCTCTTAGAGGTATAACTGGATAAGAAGATAAAGTTTCGTTAGAAGCGTTCATACTTTTTTCCTTTATTAAGCTGTTTTTGTTTTATTGTTTTTCAATGATTCTTTGTCATCATTACTAGATTCAGATGGTTTCCTATCACTATGAATATATATAGGACTCGTATTACCGTTCACAACATCACCATCAACGATAACCTTTTCCACCCCTTGTTCATCAGGTAATTCATACATTGTTTCAAGTAATATTTTTTCAATAATAGAACGAAGTCCCCTTGCACCAGTTTTTCGTTTAATTGCTTTTTTTGAAATTTCTGTTAGTGCCTGCTTTTTGAATTCTAAGTCAACTTCTTCCATTTTGAATAGTTTTGTGAATTGCTTAACAAGTGAATTCTTAGGTTCTGTAAGAATTCTAACCAAAGATTCAACATCTAAATCTTGTAAAGTTGCAATCATCGGCAGACGACCCACAAATTCTGGAATCAAACCATAATTTATCAAATCTTCTGGTTCAACATCTTGAATTATTTCACCTGTTTCGCGTTTATCTTTACCATATACATCAGCACTAAAACCTATGGAGCTTTCCTTGCCTCTTTTTGATATTATTTTATCAATACCAGAAAAAGCACCACCACAAATAAACAAAATATTAGTCGTATCAACATTTACGAATTCTTGTTGAGGGTGCTTACGCCCACCTAACGGTGGAACGGATGCAATTGTTCCTTCCATTAATTTCAAAAGAGCCTGTTGCACACCTTCACCTGAAACATCGCGAGTAATAGATGGATTATCGCTTTTACGAGTAATTTTATCAATTTCATCAATATAAATAATGCCTCTTTCAGCTTTTTCAACATCATAGTCACAATTTTGAAGTAATTTTAAAACTACATTTTCAACATCTTCGCCAACATAACCAGCTTCTGTAAGAGTAGTTGCATCAGCAATACAGAAAGGAACATCAAGTATTCGTGCTAGTGTTTGAGCAAGTAATGTCTTACCACACCCTGTAGGACCAAGCATTAATATATTTGATTTTGACAATTCAACATCATCTTCTATGCTATCGGATATCAATCTTTTATAATGATTATGGACAGCAACAGAAAGAACTTTTTTAGCAGTTGTTTGTCCAATTACATAATCATCTAGTATTTTACAAATAGTACTAGGGGAAGGTGTTCCTTTACCAACTGAATCAATTAATTTTTCTTCACCCTTTAAATCGGAAATTATTTCAACACATAAATCAACACATTCATCACATATATGAACACCCTGACCTGCAATAAGTTTTTTTGCCTCAGCTTTATTCTTACCACAAAAACTACAATGTAATTTTTGCTCGCTATCTAATGTTGTTTTATCGTCAGACATAATACCCTCTATTCTTTAATCTTTATATCATTACGACTTGATACTATAAAATCAATTAAGCCAAAGGATTTAGCTTCCTTAGGCGACATAAAATTATCACGATCCATAGCCTTTTCAATTTCAGAAAGACTTGTTTTTGTATGTTTTTCATAAGCTTTATTAAGCATTTTTTTCAATCTTAATATTTCTTGTGCTTGAATTTCAATATCAGAAGCTTGCCCTTGGGCTCCACCACTAGGTTGATGAATCATAATACGAGAATTAGGCAATGAATATCTTTTTCCTTTGCAACCAGCCATTAACAAGAAAGAACCCATTGATGCAGCCTGTCCTAAACAGATAGTTGAAACATCGTTTTTAATATATTGCATTGTATCATATATTGATAAACCAGAAGTAACAACACCACCAGGAGAGTTTATATAAAAATAAATATCTTTTTCTGGGTCTTCGGCTTCTAAAAATAATAATTGAGCACAAATTAAACTAGCCGTTTGGTCGTTAACCCCACCAATTAAAAATATAATGCGTTCTTTTAACAAACGCGAATAGATATCAAATGAGCGTTCCCCACGAGCCGTTTGTTCAATTACTATTGGAATTAAGGTGTTGTTATAAACATCTAAATAATCGTTCATCATCATTCCTATCATTTTTTATTATTTTTTGTCATCCATATTGATATTATTCTATCTCAAATACACATAAATATGCAAGCTTACTTTTTAAAATAGGTTATTTTTTGTATTTTTCAAGGCTTTGGCTTATATTTATTTTAAATAGATAAAAAAAGAGAATGTAAAAACAATTTATATTTTTACATTCTCTTATAAATTACAGTATTTTCAACTAATTATTTTAAGACTTTTTAGCTGATGCCTTTTTAGCTTTTGTTTTCTTAGAAGAATTCTTTTTATCAGAACTATCATCTTCATCATTCAACATTTTTTCAATGTCTTTGGCATCCATTAATTTTTCTTTTGTATCAGCTTTTTCAAGAATTACATCAATAACTTTTTCCTCTAAAATAGGAGCTTTTAACTGCTCTAATATTTGTGGGTTTTTCTGATAATACTCAAAAACTTGCATTTCTTGCCCTGAATACCTTTGAGCTTCACTCATTACCGCACGATTAATATCATCTTGGGTTACTTCTACTTTTAATTCGTTTGCAATTTCTGTCAATAACAAACCTAAACGAACACGACGCAAAGCAATTTCTTTGTATTCTTTTTCTAATTCTTTATCAGATTTATTAGCATCTTCGCTTTCTAGTTTACCTTGTTCTTTTGATTGTTGAATTGATTTCCAAATCTCATCAAATTCTTGTTGAACCATAACACTAGGCACATCAAATTTATGTCCAGCATCTAGTTGATTCATTAAATCTTTTTTAATTAAATTACGAGTAGAACCATCAAATTGAGAGCTAAGTCTATTCTTAACATTATCTTTCAATTCTGCTAAATCTTTTAAACCAACCTTTTTAGCCATTTCGTCGTCAATTTTTGTTTCAACAAATTCTTTTACTTCTTTAATTTTACATTCAAAGACAGCATCTTTACCAGCCAAGTTAGGGGCATGGTATTCATCAGGGAATTTTACATTCACATTTTTATTATCACCTGCTTTTGTTCCAATTAGTTGGTCTTCAAAACCAGGAATAAATGAATTTGAACCTAATTCAAGGTTATGGTCATTACCAGCACCACCTTCAAAAGCAACATCATCAACTTTACCCAAGAAATCAATTACAACCGCATCACCTTTTTTCGCTTCACGCTCAACCTGTTTGCTATCACGGAAATCTTTTGCCAAGCTTACTAAAGCTTCATCAACTTCTTTATCAGAAACTTTTGATTTAATAGTTTCAATCTTGATTTTTGATAGATCCATAATTTCAATTTCAGGCATCAATACGAATTCAATTGAGAATTCTAGGTCTTTATCAATATCAGCAGTTTTTACATCAATTTTTGGTTGCATAGCACCTCTTATTGAATTGTCTTTTACTATTTTTTCTACTGAGTTTTGTATTTGGCTATTAACAACTTCTCCGAATGCATTTTCACCGAATCTTTTTTGTAATATAGATTTGGGAGCTTTACCTTTACGAAAGCCTGGTATATCTGCTTTTTCACCGTATTCTGCTAGCTTAGTATCAACACTTGATGAAATAATTTTAGCAGGAATTGACACAGAATATTGTGCCAAAGTTGTATCTTTTTTAATTTCTGAGATTTTCATTTTATTTATAATCCATTCTAAAAATTCTTAAATTTGGTGCGGGTGAGAGGACTTGAACCTCCACGAGTTTCCTCACAGGAACCTAAACCCTGCGCGTCTACCAGTTCCGCCACACCCGCACGGTGAACAAAACAATAAGAATTCTTATACAAAATATAGTATAATAAAGCAAGTTATTATTTATTTATTTTGATAAAAATTAAAAAAATATTGTTCTTTTGGCTTTTTTCAAATATAAATGTCTCTTAACACTGCGTAGATTGAATTATAGAAGGAAACAAATATGTCGGTACATAAACTAAATATAAAGTGGGAAGAATTTGAACACCACGCAAATGCATTATGCCATCGTATCAAAGAAACAAATGAATATAAACTAGGTAAATACAAAGGATTGCTATGTATTACGCGTGGAGGGCTAGTCCCAACATCTATATTAGCAAGAGAATTAAATATTCGCCTTATTGATACAATGTGTATTGTTTCATATGATGATAATGACAAACAAACTGAGGCAAATATAATAAAAAAGTCATCAATTGATGGTGATGGTAAAGGGTGGTTAATTGTTGATGATTTAGTTGATACTGGAAAAACATTTGATATTATTCGCAAGATATATCCGAATGCACACTATGTATCAATTTATGCAAAACCAAAAGGGCGAGAAAAGTCAGATATATTTATGATTGAAATCCCACAGGAAACTTGGATTGTACTGCCTTGGGAATAATATTGTGTAATAATCATAAGAAATAAAGGGATGAAATATCAAAAAATTCTTGACTATATATATGAAGATTTTATGTCTATAAAACATAAGATCAAAGAAAAAGATGATAGTCAAGTTCGTAACCCTTATTTATTAGTCAACTTAATGTACAAGATAGGTATTATTCCAGACCCCAAAAAGATTATAAAGACAACAGGTTCAAAAGGTAAAGGAACAACCGCAAGAATATGTGAAAATATGATAAGAGCAAGTCTGCCTAATGCAAAGGTGGCAATACTAATATCACCAGAAGAAATATGTCATAACGATCGTATGCGTGTTAATAATATTGCTATAACAATATCTGAATTTGAAAATATATTTTCGCAAATAAAACCTGAATTAGATAAATTAAAGAAATCATTTAGTGAGCTAGATTATTTATCACCAAGCGGTATATTTGTCTTAATTGCTTTTTACTGGTGGAAAAATCAGAATATTGATTACTTCGTACTAGAAACAGGACGAGGGGCAAAATATGATGAAATTGGAATAATTCCTGCTTTTGTGAGTATTGTAACCTCAATATTACTAGAACATACAAAGCAATTGGGAACAGCATATGAAAAAATAGCCGAACATAAATTATTTGTCTGTGATAATTCTGATTATTGTGTACTTGGTGAAACTGCATTACCATATTATAAAAATTATAAAGCACAAAAAATTAACGCTAACACTAAAATACAAATAAAGAGCTTTCCTAAATGGTATGAAATCAATTGTGAATTAGCATTACCAGCGGTTGCAAAATTATTAAATAAATCAACACAAGAAATAAAGAGTACATTTGATAGTTTTAATAATAAAAATTCTGCTAGTTTTGGATATAAAGCAACAAAAACACAGCATTATTATTTTGAATCTGCTATTTCTTTCAAATCTTTAGATACTGATTTAATTCAATCAATATCTAAACAAAGCACATTGTTCTTATTATCTTTGCCTGATGATAAAGACATTGACAATATGGTTCAAAAACTAGATAAGTACGGTGATGTAAAACACATTGTTCTGACTGGAACAAGAGGATATTTGAATTATGATATTACACAAGAAAAATATTCAAATCATATTATATGGAAAGGTCAATATAACAATAAAAATGACTTTAAAAATACAATAAAAAATCTTAATTATGTTAATATTTACTTCATTGGAACACAAACTTATATTCGCTTAGTAAAACAAAGCTTTTTTGGATATTAAATAAGATTTTCCATAGCTGATAACTTTGATAATTGAACATTATTTAATAGTTTTAATTCAGTTGTAATTTCAATCATTTCAGACATTTCACCATTACAATGCAATACAACATCACAACCAGCATCAAGGCATAACTTAGTTTTATCAGCACAATTACCCTTTAAGGCTTTCATTGACAAGTCATCAGTCATTATTAAACCATCAAATCCAATATAATCACGAATAAATGAAATTCCTTTTTTTGATTGTGTTATTGTATTTTTTTTATCAATAGCATTAAAAATTATATGAGCTGTCATTGCAAAAGGATATTTATTGTTATAAATAAATGGCTTAAAATCAGATTCTTTCAATTCTTCTAAATCTGTATCAACAATTGGTAAATCAAGATGACTATCACACATTGCACGACCGTGCCCAGGTATATGCTTTATTACAGGTAATACTTTTTGTGATAATAAACCATTGGCCTGACATTCACCTAAAACAGAAACAACATCAGGATTACTTGAAAATGCCCTGTCACCAATAATAATATTAGAATCATCTGTTGGTACATCAAGTAAAGGTAAACAATTTACATTTATTCCCACAGCTGTTAAATCTTTGGCTATTTCACTAGCTATATCAAAAGCTTTTGTTTTTGCTTGTTCGGGGTTATTTACATACAAATCACCTAATGGTTTTTGTGGTGGGTATTTTTTCCAATGCGGGCTTGTCATTCGTTGTACCCTGCCACCTTCTTGATCTATTAATATTAATGTTTTTTGCCTAGACGTACATTTTTTAAGTTCATTTATTAATAATTTTAATTGATCAGGATTATCAATATTTCTAGCAAATAAAATAAAACCCAATGGATTTATTTTACTAAAAAAATCTTTTTCTTCTTGTGACAATACAATACCTTTAACGCCAAATATCACAGAATTTATTGAATTTTCTTGTTTTATCATATTTTCTTGAACTTTTTAAAAAATCTTTCTTGTTTATATTTTTTTAAATATATCATACTTTATAGTATAAAATTTTCAAATAATATTAATTTAATAAATTATCGTTTTACTAAACAATCTCCACCCTTAGATTTTATAAGATTACATGTTTTAATCGCCATAGATTTATTACTAAACCCTTTTAATTGAACACGATGATAGTTTTTACCTTTTATAATAACTTTTTCTATATGTAACTTATATTTTGTAGGCAAAGAGTATTTTTTAACAAGTTTTATATATGTCATTTCCGCTTTATTTTGACTACTAACAGAAGCAACTTGAACTTTCCAAGGACTTGTTTTAGTAGGAGAAACTTGTTTTATAGATTCAACTTTTTTCGCTTGGCTGAACTTTACTGCTTTTTCTTTTTTTAATTTTTCTATCTTTACTTCGTATTTTTCATTTTCTATTTTTTTAGATTGCACAGTTTTAGTTTTAGCTGTCTCAACTTGTTTTTTACTAATTATTGGTTTTTCTGGAATAGGAAGTAATCTTTCTACTTTTTGTTCTTGGTTACCCTCATTTAAAACACCGTACACTTCTTTATCAAGATTTTTAATTTCCATTCCCTGCGGGTCAATTGGTTCTTGTTTCAAAGGTTGTGATTGTGTAATATTTAAAATATTTTCATTATCATCTGAATCAGTGAATTTATATATGTAGATAATACTCAAAAACGAACCCAATAATATTGCAAATAATAAATATTTAAAAACTGACCTAGAATAATTATTTTCAGAACGAGTTATCTTAGTATTAATATCACCATTCATCATATTACTGTCTAATGGTTCAGATTGATTACCATTATCAATATTTTCTTTGTTCGAATTCAAAAAATTATTATCTTGAACATTTTCACTTACATCTTGATTATATTCATCAGTTTTAACTTTTTTTTCATCTAACTCTTCAAACCAGTCATCATTTTTATTATCAGTCATAATATTACCCCTTTACAATTTATCTTTTGCTTGAATAGAAAATATTGCAAGTCCATTTGCAATAACTTCCTTTACACAATAAACAAGAACAAGACAGGCCTTAGTTTCATCTATCTTATTTTCTTGAATAAATCTTAATTTTTCATTACCACTACCTTTTGCCCAAAGTTCGTGAAATGCACTAGCTAAATTAATCAAATAAAAAGCAACTCGGTGCGGTTCCATATTTATTGCAGAGCTTTCTAAAATTCTTGGATATTGAGATAATTCTTTTATCACCGATATAAAATCGTCATTATCTAGTAATTTTAAATCCGCATCACTGTAATTAATGTTATCTTCTTGTGCGGTTCGTAATACGGAACAACATCTAGCATGTGCGTATTGAATATAAAATATAGGATTATCTTTTGATTGTTCTTTTACTTTGGTTAAATCAAAATCAAGCGGTGCGTCAGGTTTTCGCATCATCATAAAGAATCTTACAACATCAGAACCAACATCTTTTACTAAATCTTTTAATGTTACAAATGTTCCTGCCCTTTTTGACATTTTTAACACTTCACCATTATCCATTAATTTTACTAACTGACACAGTTGAACATCTAGTATACCTTTGCCATTTGTAATAGCATTTAATGCACCCTTCATTCGTTTTTCATAGCCACCGTGGTCTGCGCCCCACACATCAATTTGTTTTAAGCAACCTCTATTATATTTATCTAAATGATATGCTATATCAGATGCAAAATAAGTATTAGAGCCATCACTTTTTTTAAGTGGTCTATCAATATCATCACCAAATTCTGTTGATTTAAATAATGTCTGTTCTCGCTGTTCCCAATCATCTGGTAATTGCCCTTTTGGTGGGGTTAAAACACCTTCATACACAAAACCACTCTGTTTTAAATCATCAATAGTTTTTTCAACAGCACCACTTTCAACTAATTTCTTTTCAGATGTAAATACATCGTGTTTAATACCCAACAAAGCAAGGTCATCTTTAATTGTTGTCATCATTTCATTAATCGTAAAATCTTTCACCAAAGGTAAATAATCAGCTTCATTTTTACTGCGTAATTCATCACCATATTTTTCTTTTAAAACAACACCAACATCAATTAAATATTCACCAGGATACAATCCATCAGGGATTTCAATTTTTTCACCTAACGCTTCTAAATATCTTAAGAATACTGACTTTGCCAAAACATCAACCTGAGCACCAGCATCATTAATATAATATTCACGCATTATATTATAACCAGATTTTTCAAGTAATGATGCTAATACATCACCAACTACTGCACCACGAGCATGTCCAATATGAAGTGGTCCTGTTGGATTTGCTGATACATATTCAATATTAATTTTTTCACCTTTACCAATTTCACTATCACCATATTTCTTGGGATTTAATAAAATTGAATTTAAAACATCAAACCAAATATTTTTATTTAACCTAATATTAATAAATCCAGGCCCTGCTATTTCAGTGCTAATGACAAAATCAGATTTTTGTAACTTTTCAACAATCATTTCAGCTAAATGCCTTGGATTAACGCCTACTTGTTTAGATAAAACCATAGCTGAATTTGTTGACATACATCCGTGTTTTTCATCACGAGGTGGTTCAACAGTTATATTCTTGGTATCAAAATTATATCCATTTTCCAGTGCTATCTTAGACAATATACTTTCTAGTTCAGTACGAATAATTTTAAAAATATTCATTATTATTCCTTATTATTTAATATTTATATATCTATTTTATGTTTATATTTTATATACTGAGTATCTGCATATTGATCTGTCATACCAGCAACATAATCAGCAACAATCCTTGCTTTTTCTTTCTTTGTTGTATCAACACTAAAAGAATTTGACAACAACATATTAGTTTTTTCCGACAATTCCATATTTTTTGGATTTTCCATATAATATGAAAACAATGTCTTTACCTTTTCTTTACATTCAGCTCTTTTTATATTAATCGATTCTGCAAAATAAACATTATCCGATAAAAATTTTCTTATTAGCTCTTTGTATTCAAACATATCTTTACTCATACAAACTGTTTGATTATGCCAATTTCTAATATCTTCTGAACAAGATGGATTAATTTCCAATAAATTCTTTTTTGTTGTTTCAACAATATCAATAATCATTGTTGACATCAATCTACGCAATACTTCAAAAAGTAATATTTTATTATTAATTCCATTGTATTCTTTTTTTACATTATCAAAAATTTGACCAATATGTTTAATACAACACAAATCATTAATACTTATTAAACCCGCCCTTACAGAATCTTCTATATCGTGATGATTATATGCTACATCATCGGCAATCGCAGCTATTTGTGCTTCCAAAGATGCATAAGTATTTATTTCTAAATCATATTCATTATTAAATTCACTAATATAACTAGGAATTTTACCCAATATAGGTCCATTATGTTTTAATATACCTTCTAAACTTTCCCAAGTAAGATTTAACCCATTAAATAATGGATAGCGTTGTTCAATATTTGTTACAATTCGCAAACCTTGTTCATTGTGTTCAAAGCCTTCATATTCGACCATACATTCAATCAATGCTTCTTCGCCAGTATGACCGTATGGTGGGTGTCCTAAATCGTGAGCCAATGCTATTGTTTCTGTCAAATCTTCATTAACTTTTAAAGCCCTTGCGATTGTTCGTGCAATTTGAGAAACTTCTAATGAATGTATTAATCTTGTTCTTTGGTGGTCTTTAGTCGTTGACATAAAAACTTGGGTTTTACCTTTTAATCTGCGAAAGGCTTCACTGTGTAAAATTCTATCCCTGTCGCGGGCAAAACAAGACCTTACATCAGGGCGTGAACTTTCTTTATATAATCTGCCCTTGCTATCTGCTGGACAAATATTATATTTAAATATTTTTTGCATAATTATTCTTACGACAAATTATACTAAAAAACAAGGTTTTTATACTTGAATTATAATTTAATAAGAAGTATTTATATTAATTATGAATAATCCATTTATAGAAACAGATAATTCAAATAATAATATTGAATATAACCTTACAATCACCAATAATGCAATTAATCACTTAGAAAAGATATTTGCAAATGAAGAGAACAAAGTTTTTAGAATAATTGTTTCTGGTGGTGGTTGTTCTGGATTTCAATATAAATTTGATATTGATAAAGAATTTGATAAGAAAAAAGACTTCACAATCAAAACAAATGGCATAACGGTTGCTATAGATAAAAAAAGCCTAGAATTTATAAATAATGGTGAAGTGGATTTTATTAATTCACTAACTGGGCAATATTTTACTATTAATAACCCAAATGCTAAATCAAGTTGTGGTTGTGGAACATCTTTTTCCATATAGAAATAATTAATAAGGACAAATATGAAGATAGTAACATTTAATATTAATTCCGTGAGAGCTAGAATTGAAAACTTGTGTAATTGGTTAAAGACTGAACAACCTGATGTAATTTTATTACAAGAACTAAAGTGTCAAGACGAACAATTTCCATATATGGAATTAAAATCTATCGGATACGATGCATCTGTATACGGACAAAAAGCATATAATGGAGTGGCTATTCTTTCCAAACATAAAATAGAAAAAGTAATCAAAGGATTACCTGGTGATGATACTGATGAACAATCAAGGTATATGCAATGCACAATAAAAGGTATTAATATTTGTAACTTATATTTACCAAATGGAAATCCAATAGGTAAAGAAAAGTATGAATACAAATTAAAATGGATGGACAGATTAGGCAAGCATATAAAAAACAACCTATTAAATTCAGTGAAACCATTAGTAATTGGCGGAGATTGGAATGTAATACCAACTGATAGCGATTGCCTAAACCCTGATGACTGGGTTAATGATGCAGCTGCAAGTAATCAAGTTCGTTCAAGATTTAAAGCATACCAAAATCTTGGCTTATATGATGCATATAATGCACTTAATCCAGATAAAAAACAAGCCTTTACATTTTGGGATTATCAAAAAGGTTCTTGGGCAAAAAATAATGGAATAAGAATAGATTTCTTTTTATTAAATGCAAGTGCTTTGGACAGAGCCATAAATTGTTGTGTTGATACAAAACCAAGAGGCGAAGAAAAAGCATCAGATCACACACCATTAATAATAACATTAAAATAGCTAAATATTAATTTTATTAAAATATATTGTTGAAAAAGATATATTTTTATTATACTTTTTATGTATATATAAAAAATAAAGGAGTAGATAATGAAAAAAATTGGTATTTTAACGATAATAGTTATAACAATATTAGTGATAATTCAGTTTAACAAAAAAAATTCAGAGGAAAAAGTACTAAAAGTTGGCGTAGAAGTTGCTTATATGCCTTGGATCGGAATTAATTCAAATGGTGAGGTAGAGGGTTTTGAAATTGACATTGCTAATAAAATTTGTGAAAAACTCAGTCGTAAGTGTGAATTTATAAAACAAGACTGGGATGGGCTTATACCTGCACTACTTAATAATAAATATGATGTTATAATGGCTGGTATAGCTGTTACAAATAAAAGAAGAGAAAAAATTGATTTTTCTCATGGGTATGCTGATACAGGTGTAGCTATTGCTTCATTATCACTTGAAAAATCTAATTCTATAGAAGAATTATTAAAAAATATTGAAGGCAAAAAACTAGGTGTTCAAATAGGAACAGTCGCTGCAAAATGGGCTGATAAGACATTAAAAAATACAATTATTCGTTCATATGGCACACAAGAAGAATTAAATATTGATTTATTAAATGGTCGTATTGATGCAGGTATTAATGATACTTCTGTATGGACTGCTTTACAAAAATCAAATAGTGATATTAAAATCGTTTCACCAATTTTAACTGCTAAAGATGACCCATTATTTGGTGAAGGTGTTGGGGTTGGTATCAAAAAAGGTAGAACAAAATTATTAGATGAAATAAATAAAGCACTATACGAAATGAGTGTTGAAGGTTCACTATCTAATCTTGCTACAAAATGGTTTGGATATGATGCATCATTGCCTCAATAAATAAATTGTGTTCGAAAAATAAGGCGTAAATTATCGTTTACGCCTTTTTCATTGATAGGAATTACTAAAGAATGGAATTATTATATTGGGGAAATAATGGTTGGGGTGATGAAATATTTTTTGCATCACTTATTACTATTTCACTTGCAGTGTGTAGTTATGGACTAGGATTAATACTTGGATTATATATTGCAATAGGGAAATTATATTCTAACAAAATAGTTAAAATATTGTTAGATGGATACACAACTGTTCTTCGTGGAATTCCTGAATTATTAGTAATATATTTATTATTCTTCGGTGGGGAAAACATAATAACACAAGTTGCTAGTATTTTTGGATATAGCGGTTTTATTAATTTACCACCATTTTTAATAGGTGTTCTTGCAATTGGGTTTATATCTGCTAGCTATTCAGCTGAGGTATTTCGTGGTAGCATACAATCCGTTCACAAAGGACAAATAGAAGCTGGTTTATCATTGTGTTTAAATAAAAACAAAATATTTAATAAAGTTATTTTACCTCAGGCAATCCGTGTTGCAATTCCATCACTTGGTAATATCTGGCAATTAACATTAAAAGACACAGCTCTTATTTCAGTAACGGGATTGGCTGAGATTATGCGTATATCTAGGGTAGCGACAAATTCAGAACGCGAGCCATTTATATTTTTTATTGCCGCAGCCTGTATATTTTTAGTATTGACAAGTATATCAACTAAGATACAAATAAAAATCGAGAAAAAATATAACGAATCAATGGTAAGATAATGGAACTAGAATTAATTATAACTTCAACTTTTGAAATATTAAAAGCCGTACCAACAACGTTAAGCTTAGTGACTTTATCATTATCAATTGGTTTTATTTTAGCAATATTTCTTGTCGCAATGAGTCTATCAAAATCAACAATAATAAGATTTTTAGCTAATTCTTATATATATTATTTCCGTGGTACTCCTTTATTAATACAAATATATCTACTATATTTTGGGGTTGGTTATTGGTTATCTATGCAAGACAACATAAAACAATCAATATTTTGGGATATAATAAATGAACCATACTGGTATGCTGTAATTGCACTTATGTTTAATACAGCTGGATATACAGCTGAAATATTACGAGGTGCAATTATTTCAATTCCAAAAGGACAAGCTGAAAGTTCATATTCACTGGGTCTGTCATATTATCAATCAATGATTAAAATTATATTACCACAGGCAATAAGACAAGCTTTACCTGCCTATTCAAATGAAGTAATATTAATGGTAAAAGGTTCATCCCTTGCATCAATAATTACAATTATGGAAATAACAGGCACAATGAATAAAATTCGTTCAGAAACATATGCAATATACGAATTAATTATTATTGCAGGTTTTATATATCTATTAATAAATTTTGTTATTACAAGATTATTTAAATATTTAGAAAATAAATACAAAATAGTATCAAATTAAAATATGAAAATTAAACCAGCGGATATAACAATTTATGAAAATGGAAATATTCGTTCTAATCAATTTAACGATATTTATTTTATACCTGAAAAAGGTATCAACGAGAGTAATTATATATTCATTGAACCATCAAATTTTCAAGAACAACCAACAGCTATATTAGAATTTGGTTTTGGTACAGGTTTAAATTTCTTGCTAACATTACATAAATTTAAAACAAATCTGGAAAATCTGACATTTATAAGTATTGAAAAACACCCTATAATCAAAAAAGAGCTAATAAAAATATATAGTTTTTTACCTAGTTATTTAAAACAATATGCTAATGAATTAATAAATAACTATCCAGATATAAATTATGGGCAATATAAAATAAATATATTTGGTGCAACATTAATACTATACTTTGATGATATAAAAAATTGTATAACAAATATCAAAAATAATATTGATGTGATATATCTTGATGGTTTTTCACCTAACAAAAATCCTGATATGTGGGGAGGAAATCTATTTAATCATTGCCATAAGATATTAAATAAAAATGGAATAATAACTACTTTTTCTGCATCTTCAAATGTCAGAAAAACACTAGAAGAAAGTAATTTTTTTGTAGAAAAAAGAAATGGATTTGCAAAGAAAAAAGAATGTATAATAGCCCGTAAATCTATACTGCGTATTAATGACAATATAAAATCTATTGCTATTGTTGGTGCCGGAATAACAGGATTGACAATAGCAGATAAATTGCAACAAAATGGCTATGTCGTAAATTTATATGATCATACAGGAATAATGACAGGAGCTAGCGGTAATCCACTTGCAATACTTGACCCAAGGTTTTACAATACAGATAAAAATGAAGGGATTTTTAACCGCAATGCATATTTATACTCTATTGAATACTACAATAAGAAAGATTGCTTTGCAGTTAAAGGATTATTAAAACACACAAGTGAAAGACTTGACAACGAACCATTAAAATCGTGGACAACGATTCAAAATATTGAATCTAAACATATTTCATACAAAGACAACTCTCTATTTTTTCCAAGTGGTGGAGCAATTGATACAAATAAGTTAAAAAATAAATTAACTACAAATATAAACTTTATAAAATCTAAAATAAAATCACCAAGTGATTTAGACGAAGACTTAATTTTTATATGTACAGGAGCAGAAACAAATAAAATAGTAAATATAAAATACACTATTAATCGTGGGGTTATTGGAATAACTGATTCAACCATAGGTAGTGATAAGGTTGAAAGTCAAAATGGATATTACATAAATTCAAAAAAACTAAATTTATGCTTAATAGGTTCAAATTTTACAAGAGTGGAAAAAATATCTCTCTATCAACCTACACAAAAAGATAAAGAACAAATTATTAAAAAAACACAAAATTTAATTACAATTGATAAAGAAATATCAATGCGTTATGGATATAGATGTAATACAAAATACCGTGTTCCATCTATACAACAGATAGATGAAAAGACAATATGTGTTTGCGGTATGGGTTCAAGAGGATATATAAATGCACCATATATTGCCCAAATAATAACCGACATAATAACTAACAAAATTACTACTAAAGATTTTAAAATTTTAAAATTGTTGACAAAACAAATATAAAAATACATTATAATAATTGAGGTAGTTTTTTAAATACTTATAATTCGAAAGGTAATATTATGAAAAAATTAATTGTTGAAGCCATAGGTACTGGGTTATTAGCATTCACTGCTATGCTTAGTAATGGGGATGCGTTCGCAATCGCAGGTGTACTTGCAATCTCTATGATCGCATTTGGTAACATTTCAGGTGGACATTTTAACATTGCCATTACAATGGCAATGTGGTCAAGAAAAGTAATATCTTTTATGGAAGCTGTTAAATATTCATTAGCACAAGTTGTTGGTGCAGTATTAGCAATTGCCCTAGTAAATATGTTATCTAATAATGAGATTTTACAAATAAGAGATGTAATGGGTGGCACCATCGGTAAAAACACTTGGATTGTTGAATTAATCGCATCAGCTGTGTTATTAATTGCTTTCTTTGGTTGTATTCGCAATAAGATGACACCTGCTCTTGGAGTTGCACTTGCACACATAGTATTGATACCACTTGGATTTATGGTCAATACGTCTGTTACAATTGCTCAGTTCTTCAATGGTGGTTCACTATATGTACTTGCTATTATTGCTATTTCTCAAATAGCTGGCGGTATTTTAGCTGAAAAATTAGAGGCAAAATTAAATAAAAAATAATTTTAGTTATCTAATATACTTAAAAAAGCCCTGCTATTTAGTAGGGCTTTCTGTTTATATACTTAGAGGATTCGTTTAACTTGCCCTTCTCATTTCCTAATGCTTTGATGAATAATTATCAAGATAATTTTATTCTTGACTATACATAACAAATGATATTATTATTATTCGCAAGATAGACTGCAATATTGTTTCCTTGCATATTAAATATATTTTATAAATGCTAGCTAAGGAAAAAAAATGCAAATTATTCCAGATGACAAATTTGATTTCAAAAGCGTACTACTAAGACCTAAACGCTCTACACTTAATTCCCGTCGTGAAGTTGATTTAATAAGAACTTTTAAATTTAAAAACTCTGGTAATTCCTGGACTGGAATTCCTATTATGTCAGCAAATATGGATACAACTGGTACAATGGAAATGCAACGCGAACTTGCAAAACACAAGGTAATGACTTGTTTACACAAACATTATACTGTCGATGAACTTGCTGATTTTTTCAACTCGCCAAATACAGATACAGAATATGTAGCATATTCAATAGGTATTATAGAAAAAGACATTAAAAAATGGGAAGAATTCTATGCAAAAGTTCCACAAGGAACTGTAAAATTTGTATGTATTGATGTTGCAAATGGATATACAGAAAGATTTGGTTATGTGGTTGCAAACTTTCATAAAAAATATCCAAAGATAACTATTATCGCTGGTAATGTTGTAACCTGCGAAATTACCGAAGAATTAATATTAAAAGGTGCTGATATAATTAAAGTAGGTATAGGCCCTGGTTCAGTTTGCACTACGCGAATTCAAACAGGTGTAGGTATGCCACAATTATCTGCTATTATGGAATGTGCTGATGCGGCACACGGTCTAGGCGGTTTAATTTGTGCTGATGGTGGTTGTGTTTGCCCTGGTGATGTGGCAAAAGCATTTGCTGGTGGTTCTGACTTTGTAATGTTGGGTGGTATGCTAGCTGGACACGAAGAATGTAATGGTAAAATTGAAACATCTTATTATACAACTAACGAAGTAGAAGTTGAATTTAATGAAGATGGAACAATAAAATCAAGTAAGCCTAAAATATATAAAAAGAAAATTATGAAATTCTACGGAATGTCATCTAATACGGCGATGGATAAATATTCTGGCGGTGTTGCACATTATCGTTCAAGCGAAGGTCGCACAGTAGAAGTTCCATTTCGTGGTCGTGTAGAAGGAACTATATTGGACATATTAGGCGGAGTTCGCTCTACTTGTACATATGTTGGTGCTTCAACACTTAAACAAATTTCTAAGCGAGCTACTTTTATAAAGGTTGCACAACAATTTAATTCAGCTTTTAGCTCTGAGTTAAAATAATTATTGGGATCAAATAAACCCATATATTTTATATGGGAATTTATTTATAATATTATCAATTTTTTTAATTTATTTTCTAAGTAAAATTTGATAATATTAATTCTATTTAAAACTATAAAGGTAATTTAAAAATGACACAAATTGGTAAAAATATAGCACAAGAAAAATTAACTGTACTAGAAAACAATAAATGGAGTGAAACTAATATTGGTAATGAAACAGTTGTTTTATTTGCTCTTCCTGGTGCATTTACTCCGGTTTGTTCAGAAACACATCTACCTGGATTTATTGATAATTATAAAAACTTTGCAAAAAAAGGTGTGAAAGAAATTTATTGCCTATCAGTAAACGATAAATTTGTAATGGAAGCCTGGGGTAAAAACTATGACCTTAACAATTTAAAATTAATTGCTGATGGTACTGGAAGCTTTACATCTAAATACGATCTTGAAACTGATTTAACTGGAATAGGACTTGGAATTCGATCAAAACGATATGCAATGATTATCTGTAATGGTGTTATTGAAAAAATCTTGTTTGAAGATGAAAGTTTCGCAGAAAACGTTATTAAATTAATTTAATCATAAAAAAAACTTTTTATTAATTTTTTGTTGCTCAATAACAAGTTTATTGCAAGTCAAATTTATATGTGCTAAATGAACTAGCAAAACTAAATTAGTAGACAATAAAATACGACAAAACGGGAAAATACGGTAAAACGGATTATGGCGCAGTCTGGTAGCGCACTTCGCTGGGGGTGAAGGGGTCGCAGGTTCAAATCCTGCTAATCCGACCATATTTTATTGTTTGTATAACCTAAAAATCAAAAATATACACATTATCAATAATAATAATTGCAATGTAAAATCAATAATAATAATTGCAATGTAAAAATGTTTTTTATATACTTGTACTATGATAAAACATAATTTAAATAACAAATTAAAAGATTATAAATTTATTGATTTATTCGCAGGAATAGGTGGATTTCATTTAGCTTTATCTTCATTTGGTGCCAAGTGTATATTTGCTTCTGAATGGGACAAAGAAGCTCAAAAAATATATGAATATAACTATAAAATAAAACCATACGGCGACATTACCCAAATTCACGAAGATAAAATACCACAGCATGATATTTTATGTGCAGGATTTCCTTGTCAAGATTTTAGTATATCAGGGAAACAAAAAGGGTTTAAAGACTCAAGGGGAACATTATTTTTTGACGTTGCTCGAATAGCAAAAAAACACCAGCCTAAATTAATTTTTCTTGAAAATGTTAAAAATTTTGAAAGACATGATGATGGAAACACATTAAAAACTGTATTAAAAACTCTAGAAGAGATTGGTTATAAAACCCATTATAAAATTTTAAATGCAAGTGATTTTAATATCCCACAAAAGAGAGAGAGAATATATCTAGTTGCAATTAGAAATGACTTGAAAACTAAATTTAACTTTCCAACTGGAACAAAAGAACTAGTTACACTAGAAAGTTTCTTAGGCGACAATGAAGAAAATCTTGAAAAAGTTAAAATAAACAAGCCTATAAACTGGAATGGTAAAAAAGAAGATGAATTCATACCAAACAAAACCAATCGTTTAGGAACGTACAGCAAGGGCGGACAAGGTGAAAGGGTTTATTCACCAAAAGGTCATGCAATAACACTGTCTGCATACGGTGGTGGCATTGGTGCAAAAACTGGACTGTATAAAGTTGGTGATACCGTTAGAAAATTAACCCCTAAAGAATGTGCTAGAATAAGTGGTTTCCCTGAAAGATTTACAATAGCAAGTAATTCTAATGTTGCATATAAGCAATTTGGCAATACTGTTGTTGTAAATGTGTTGCAAGCTATTACAGAAAACATAATAAAACAGGAAGTCCTATGACGGACTTAGTAAAAGTTGGTTCAATAACTGCTAAGCAAGGTTTTCAAAATGAAAAAGATGTTGCAAAAGCATTTTTAGATTGGGAAAACAACAAAACAACTCAGGAATGGCTTGTTATTATGGAATATAATATATCTAATATAGAATGGATAAAAGCTGAAATAATAAACGGACATAAAGCTGATATTGTCGTGGAAATAAAAGTGAAATTAAAAATGGCATCAACTTCTGAAAACATACAAGTTAAGCTAGTTACTAGTGGAAATTTCAATCAAATTGATAAAAGATGGTCTAACAAATACGCTGAAATGTGGGATATACCAAATGATATATTAAATATATTAAAAAGGTTTGCAGGTGAATTACCCCCTACTTGCAATAATCCAAAAGACAAAAGAAGAATGTTTATAAATGAATTCACGGATAAAGAGCAAAAAAAATTATTCAAATGGTTAAATGATAATAAAACATTAATTTTAACAGATATATTAAAAGGTCGTGGACAATTTGCGTCAGAATGGTATTTAGTTATTAAAAAGAATCATAAATCAATGACAGACTGGATATTACAACCAATAAATAAAGTTTTAAATCATTTTGCAAAAAGTGAAATAAAGCCAACTGCAAGAGGCTCAATAAATATAAATGGAATAACATTACAACGCAAAGGTGGTGATGGTGGAAGAAAAACTGTAAATATGTTACAATTCAAAATAAAACCTTATGATTTAAAGTATATATAATCAATATTTGAATATAATCGGATGAGCCTTTATTATAGAATCTGAAGTTAATGAGTTATTTTCAACTATATCAACATTATTTCCATTTATATCTTTTCCATGAATAGAAAATATTCCATTTTCTATCAAATCCCAAATAAACTCACTCTCTGGAATATCCTTACCGAATCCAATGACATGAGTTGACATGGGTTTCAAAAATGGAACTGATACTTCTAGTAGCATAATCTTTTGTTGAGGTTGAATAATATTTCTACTATAATTTCCTGCATAACCAATTGTATTATCAATTGATTTATTAGCTATGATATAATTTAAGATATCTTCAGATTCAAATACAACACCTTTATGTTCCAATTTCACATAACAATCAAATAATGCACCCTTACCATTATTTGAAACTAAAATTGTGAAGTTTATGAACGCCAAAGTTTCAAGATTATCCGTAGGTAATTTCATTTTCATATCTATGGACGGTATAGAATAAGAAAAATCAAAACACGGAAAAGGATTTTCTCTTTTTTTATCTAACTCTAATTGTTGTCTAGATATATTCCACAACAACCAACCTATAATAAATGACATTATTATACCAACAACAGAAGTTAAATCAGATATGGATAGACCTAAATATAAATCGGGTGAAGTGTTTGTATTTCACATAAAAAATTTATTTTCCTTCATAAAAATATAGAGTAAAGTTAATAATATCTAATATTTCCTATTCATTATCTTATTCACTCTCCAGCAATCTTTGGGCTTCAAGGGCGGATTGGCACCCCATACTTGCGGCTGTTACAGCTTGACGGTAAATTTTATCCGCCACATCACCAGCACAGAATACGCCTGTTATATTAGTTTTTGGTGTACCTTTTTCAACAATTAAGTATCCGTGGTCGTCTATTTCAAGTCCGCTGTCTTTAAAAATACCAGTTGCTGGGGAATGGCCAATTGCTATAAATACACCTGTTAAATCTATCTGTGATAAACTATCATCAGTTGTTGATTTTAATTTTAATCCATTAACACCGTTATCGTCGCCTAAAATCTCTTCAACCTCGGAATTCCAGATAACAGATATTTTATTATTATTAAATAGTCTATCGGCTAGGATTGGTTCACATCTTAGTTTATCCCTACGGTGAATTAATACAACTTCTTTGGCAATTCCTGCTAAATACATAGCTTCTTCCACAGCAGAATTACCCCCACCAACTACGGCAACTTTTTGATCAGAAAAGAAAAAGCCATCGCAAGTGGCACAAGCTGAAACTCCCATACCCATATATTTTTGTTCACTTGGAATACCTAACCATTTTGCCTGAGCTCCAGTTGAAATAATAACCGTATCGGCAATATAAGTTGTTCCATCATCTGATTTACAAACAAAAGGTCGCTTAGAAAAATCAACTGATTTAATCATATCATTAACAATTTTTGTACCCACATTTTTTGCCTGCTTTTCCATTTGTTCCATAAGCCAAGGCCCTTGTATAGAATCAGCAAAACCAGGATAGTTTTCCACATCAGTTGTAATTGTTAATTGTCCGCCCTTTTGCAATCCAGCAACAAGAATTGGCTTTAAATTTGCCCTTGCTGAATAAATAGCAGCCGTATAACCAGCAGGCCCAGAACCTATAATTAAAACTTTTGTTTTTACTTCACTCATTTTTATTTCTTTCTTTCATAAACAACAAATCTATATATTATGTCATTTTCATTAAAATCTTGACTAACCGAGGTTTTATTCCAATCATTTTCATTGATTTCTGGAAACAAGGCATCACCTTTTATATCCATATCAACCTCTGTAATATATAATTTATCAACATCACCAATAGTTTGTTCATAAATATTAGCACCACCAATTATTATTATTTCATCAACTAAATTTACAAGCCCCATTTGTTCCGCCATTTCATAGGCATAAGAAATTGAGGTAGCTGTAAATGTTCCTTCGCTTTGCCACGAACCATCACGAGTAATAACAATATTTATTCTTCCTTGTAAAGCACGACCAATACTATCAAAAGTTTTTCGCCCCATTATAATTGGCTTTTTCATAGTAGTTTCTTTGAAATATTTAAAATCACCAGATAAATGCCAAGGCATTTTATTATCATCACCAATTACACGATTGTTTGCAACTGCAACTATAATACTTTTTTTCATTATAATGTCCTTATATTATATTGCAATATCACCCTTGATATGTGGGTGAGCATCATAATTTTCTAGTTTAAAATCTTCGTATGTAAAATCAAACAAATCTTTTACATCTGGATTAATTGACATTGTTGGTAATGCTTTCGGATTTCTTAATAATTGAACATTGACTTGGTCAAAATGATTAGAATAAATATGTGCATCACCAAATGTATGAACAAATTCGCCCAATTCTAAATCACAAACTTGTGCAATCATCATTGTAAGTAAAGAATACGATGCAATATTAAATGGCACACCTAAAAATATATCAGCCGACCTTTGATATAATTGACAAGATAATTTATTATCTGCCACATAAAACTGAAATAAACAATGACAAGGTGGCAATGCCATATCATCAATAAATGAAACATTCCAAGCGTTCACAAGCATACGGCGAGAATCAGGATTTGATTTTATAGTATCAAGCAATACTTTTATTTGGTCAATTTTACCACCATCAGGTTTCGCCCAAGAACGCCATTGCTTGCCATATACAGGGCCAAGATCACCATTTTCATCAGCCCATTCATCCCATATTCTAACACCATTATCTTTTAAATATTTGATATTGGTATCACCTTTTAAAAACCAAAGAAGTTCAATTATTATTGATTTTAAATGTAACTTTTTCGTGGTAATACAAGGAAAACCATGTGATAAATCAAATCTCATTTGATGTCCAAATATTGACTTCGTACCAGTTCCAGTACGGTCAGTTTTATAGGCACCATCATTCATTACTTTTTGTAATAGATTAAGATATTGTTTCATTTTTTTCCTACTATTTTTTATCAATTAAGATAACAAAAACAAAATTATCTTGCAACAAAAGATTGATTTTATGTGCATTTTGTTTTATAAATATAATTAATGGTGCTTAACTGCTGTGCGGAATAAGCGTTGTGGACCCCGGGGCGGTACCGGGCGCCTCCACCAATGGGGGCGAAATAGGATCGACACGCGTGTTAAAGGTATATGTGGGTACTCGCTTAGATACGGCGTTACCGTTCAAAACTAAGTAAATGCAAACGACAACGAAGAGTTGGTTGCAGTAGCTGCCTAAGCAGTGAACGCAACAAGTTTAGTAATTTATTACTATAATTCCTAGACTTCAACAAAGTATAGGTGGGGTTGGGGTCCCTAGCAACAGAATCCCCACTTGCATTTATATATTTAACAATTAATCTTATTTTTTTTGACTTTGAAAATTAAATATAGTAAAAAGCTATCAGCTACTTAATCTTAACATAATATTATAAAGGAATATCATATGTCTTCAAATGATTTACTAGGTAAACCAATAGCCAATAAAATATTTGAAAAGGTTAAAAAAGAAGCCGAAGAACAAGCAAAACAAGGTTGGATACCAAAATTAGTATCTATAACAATCGGTGATGTTGATGCTGTTGATATTTACGTAAGAAATCAACGCCGTTGTGCCGAAAAATGTAATATAAAGTTTGAAGAAAAACATATTCCTTCAAGTATTTCTCAGGAAGAATTAAAGATTATGATTCGCCAAATGAATACTAACCCTTCTATTAATGGAATTATAATCCAAAGACCAGTTCCAAAACACATTAACACAAAAGAAATGCAAACACATATTCACCCACTAAAAGATGTAGAAGGTATGCATCCTGCATCTATTGGGAATATTGTTTATAACGAACTAGATCTTGTACCTTGTACTGCAGCTGCGGCTGTGGAATTACTACACGCAACAGGTTTAAAAATGCAAGGACTAGAAGTTGTTATGATTGGTCATTCTGCTATTGTTGGAAAACCTGCCGCCTTTATGATGATGGCAGAAGGGGCAACAGTTACAGTTTGCAATCATATGACAAACAATCTATCTGCCCATACAAAACATGCAGATGCGGTAATTGTTGCAACTGGTGTTCCTAACTTAATCAAAGCAGATATGATTAAAAAAGGCGCTGTTGTCATTGATGTAGGTATTAATGTAGTCAAGGATAAAGATGGTAAAGAAAAAATTGTCGGTGATGTTGATTATGATAGTGTAAAAGATGTCGCAGGTTGGATTACACCTGTTCCAGGTGGGGTTGGACCTGTAACCGTTTCTATCTTGATGCGTAATACAATGTGTGCCCTAAGAAGACAAAAGAAAACATACTCTAACAAGTATGGCTCAGAATCATAAAAATATAATTAAAAAATAATATTAAATATTTATAATTCTATTAAATTATTCATCTAAATACTTTATAAAATCACTAGGTTGGCAATCTAATGCTTTGCATATTGATGCTAGTGTTGTAAATCTTATAGCTTTTGCCTTTCCTGACCTTAATATTGATAAATTAGCTTCCGTAATACCAATTATTTTTGATAATTTTTTTGAAGTCATATTCCTAGACTTTAACACTTTATTTAATTCAACTTGTATTGCCACAACATTATCTCCTATATAGTATAGTTGGTTTCTTGCCTAGTTTGTTTTTAGTATAAATACATAATTTATTATTGTTTGTAAATAATAATTTTAAACCAGATTTTTTACTTGTTATTCATAAAAAATATTTATTTTATTTAAATTCTTGGCTAGCTTTAACAAGATGTCCCCAAAGATAAGGAGCAAAAGAACGACGGAAAATAATATTATAACTATCATTATCTTGGCGATGTAAATTTATAACAGCTTTTTCATATCTTGTACCAGTTGCATAACCAATTGGGAAGGCAGAATTATGTAAGTCAACAACTACACCTTTTTCCAATGTTTCACGAACATTATTACCCGATATATTAATAGACATATAATAATCACTTGTATCTATTAATGCATAATGTGTATTTTCCAATGATTTATCTAAGTCATTTTTAACTTTTTCCAATTTATCATAATCCCCTGTTAAAACCCATTCATCTGGTGAAATCCAAATTATTGTAATATCTGATTTTTTGTATATTGAATTTGGTTTTACTGGTAATTTATCAAGTAATTTTTGTGCCGATGTCATAAATTTATTATCATCTTGCCTACCTCGTAATATTAAATTAAAACGATTCAATTCTATTAACTTAACATTAATACCTGTTGTTCCTGCTAATCCCTGTAAAGGGCTATAAGATTGTAATTTATCCATTAGTTCGCTTTCCTTCTTTATCAAAGAATACAGTATCAACAATAGTGGCAGAGTATATTTTCCCTTCCATTGTTGCCACATTAACTTTTTCACCTTTTAGGTTAAATCCGTATTCAACCATAGCAAGGGCTATTGAATGACCACAATTAGGCGACATATAAGAAGATGTTATATGACCTAGCATTTTAACAGGTGGTTCCACTGATTTACCTTTTATTATATGGGCTCCTTCTGGTAGAACAACATTTTTATTATCAGTTAACAATCCTACAAATTGTTTTCGTCCTTGTCTTGATGTATCTATTCTATCAAATGACCTCTTACCAATAAAATCTTGTTTTTTCTTGGATACAATCCAATTCATACCTAAGTCCATAGGAGTTACTGTTCCATCTGTATCTTGACCAACAATTATAAAACCTTTTTCAGCTCTTAATACGTGCATTGTCTCTGTTCCATATGGGCATATATCATATTCCTTGCCAGCCTTGATAATTTCTTGCCATAATTGTAATCCATATCTAGATGGAACATTAATTTCATATGATAATTCACCAGTAAATGAAATCCTATATACACTTGCTGGGATACCAGCAACCGTGCCATTACGGAATGTCATAAATGGAAAGACTTCATTATCTAAATCTATATCTTTACAAATTTTTGACAATACCTTGGCTGAATTAGGACCATTGAGTGTCGCCACTGCATATTGCTCAGTAATTGATGTAATAAAAACTTCCATTTCTGGCCATTCAGTTTGGTGCAGTTCTTCTAACCATTCATATACTCTGCCTGCCCCACCTGTTGTAGTTGTCATATGGTAATGATTTTCATTAATTCGTGCTGTAACACCATCATCCCAAACCATACCGTGTTCATTTAACATTAATCCATATCGGCAAAATCCTGTTTTTAAACTAGAAAATACATTTGTGTAAACCAAATCTAAAAATTTTCCTGCATCTTTACCACAAATATCAATCTTACCAAGTGTAGAACCATCCATAACACCAACACTAGTTCTAGTTGCAAGAGTTTCTCTTTGCACAGCTTGATACATATCTTCACCATTTTTTGGATAATATCTAGCCCTTGACCAATCACCAACTGGTTCATATACTGCATCATTTGACTTGTGCCATGCATCTATAGGTGTTCGTCGATCTTGTTCAAATAATTCACCCACCGCTCCACCAGCAATCGCACCAATAGTAGTTGTTGAATATGGTGGACGGAATGTTGTTGTTCCAACTTCTGGAATTGTCAGACCACGATATTCGGCCATTACAGCCAAAGCATTTATATTAGAAGTTTTTCCTTGGTCTGTTGCCATACCTGTTGTGGTATATCTTTTTAAATGTTCAATTGATAAATAACCTTCACGCCCTGCTAGTAATATATCGGTAACAGTTGCATCATTTTGAAATTCGTGGAAATGTTTTCTATCTCTTGTAATAGGTTTTTCACCAGGTATAATCCACAAGTTTCTTTGTGGTTGTTCCGTGTGTGCAATTGCTTTGTGTTTAGTCGCAGAAACAGATTTATTTCCTGATAATTTTCCTGCTTTAATACCTGAAATAGCTGATTCATTAAGTGTGTCTGACATATCCATTGTGCCATTACAACCACCAATACATTGTACACTTTGTTGACAATAATCAGGTACAAACATAGTTCTTTGTTCGTCCCATTTTAATTTACCACGAGCTTGCGAATAAAGATGTGCAGTAGGTGTCCATCCTGCTGACATACCAACTAAATTACAATTTATTTTCTTTTTTTCACCTATACAAGATTTACCATCATCGGATAATTGCATTATTTCCACAGCTTTAACTCGGTGTGTACCTTTTACATTAACAATAGCACTGTTTTTATGTACGGTGATACCTTTTCCCTTTACCTGTTCCAATAAATCAGATTTTAAATCTTTACGAATATCAACTATTGTTATTTTTGCACCTGCATTAAATGCATCAAGTGCTGTAAAATAAGCTGTATCATTATTTGTCGTAATTATAATATTATCACCAGGTAAAACACCAAATCTATTAACATAAGTACGAATGCTCGAAGCCATCATTACACCAGGTTTGTCATTTTCAGCAAACAACATAGGGCGTTCCAATGCACCTTGTGCTAATATTACTTGTTTAGCACGAATACGCCAAAATCTTTGTCTTGGTTTATCACCACCATTACCAGCTCCCAAATGGTCAGTTATACGCTCAACAGCTGTTAAGAAATTGTAATCAAAATATCCTATTACTGTACATCTTGGAATAACTTGCACATTATCAAGCTTAGTAATTTTAGATAACATATCAGAAACCCAATCTGATGCTTTTTTACCATCAATTTGCATATCTGGACTGGTTAATCCCCAACCGCCCATTTCATTTTGTTCATCCATCAGAATTACTCTTGCTCCAGTTTTTCCTGCATTAAGGGCAGAAACCAAACCAGCAAACCCACCACCTGCGATTAGAACATCACAATAAACAGTTTTTCTTGCATAATAATCTGGATCTGGTAATTCTGTTGATTTACCTAAACCGGCAACTTGACGAATAAACTTTTCAAAAAACATCCAGCCCTTCATATTTGGCATAAATGTTTTATAATAAAAACCAGCTGGAATAAACTTGGAAATTAATTTATTAACGGCACCAATATCATACTTAACTGATGGGAAACAATTTTGCGATTTTGCTATTAGATTATCATATAATTCTAGTTGTGTTGCACGACTATTTGGTTCGCCGTATTCACCTGTTTCAAGCTGTACTAATGCATTTGGCTCTTCTACCCCAGCAGTCATAATTCCCCTTGGACGATGATATTTAAAAGAACGTCCCACTAGATGTACATCATTAGCAAGCAAAGCCGAAGCAAGGGTATCACCATCATAACCGGTGTATTTTTTTCCATCATATTGAAATGATAATTCTTTTTGACGGTTAATTCTTCCACCTTTTGGTAAACGATTCTTCTGTGTCATAATTTTTACCCTTTAAACATGCTTGTTTTTTAATTTTTCTAATACACCTGGAACTTTAATATCTTTCGTATCAATTCCCAAATCAGCAATAATTTTTACCACATCTTCATCTGGACGATAAGTTGCTAGGATTTCATCCGTAACAGTATTACGAATAACATTAAACCATTTACGATGACCTGTGTAATTTACCCATCTTTCAAAATGTATTCCCTTAGTATTAGCAAAAAAGAATATATAATTACCCCAATCTTTATCACTAACTTCTGATGGTTTTAATGGGCGTGCTTTATGTGCTTCACTGCGAATATGGTATTCTGTTTGGTCTCGCATTTCATTTAAATAAGGATCTTTAATATATAACATAACAATTTACCTCCTAATGTGCTACACCAGCTGCTGCGGCTTCATCAATTAAATATCCATCGTAATGACGGTCAATAGAAAATGGCTGAGCAATAGGATGCATTTCACCTTTTGCAAGAGATGCGGCAAAAACATTACCAGAACCCGTTGTTGCCTTAAATCCACCTGTGCCCCAACCACAATTTATCATTATTCCATCAACAGGAGTTTTTGAAATAATAGGACTACGGTCAGTAGTACAATCAGTCATACCGCCCCATTGTCTTAATTGTCGTAATCTAGATGTGAATGGGAATAATTCAATAATTGGTGGCATAATGTGTTCTATTACATCAAAAGAACCTCTTTGTGAGTAAGACACAAATTCATCAGTTCCAGCACCAATAACTAGTTCCCCTTTATCAGATTGTGATAAATAAACATGCACTGCATTTGACATTACAACTGTATCAAGTACTGGTTTTATTGGTTCAGATACTAATGCCTGTAATGGTACAGTTTCAAGTGGCAAGTTAAATCCAGCCATATCAGCAATTACTGATGAATGACCAGCAGCAACCACACCAACCTTTTTAGTTTTTATATTTCCACGAGTTGTTTTAACGCCTTGTACTTTACCATTTTTTATATCAAAACCTTGCACTTCACAACTTTGAATAATATCAACACCCAATTTATCGGCCGCCCTAGCATATCCCCACGCAACAGCATCGTGTCTTGCATTTCCTGCTCTTGGTTGAAATAGTCCACCCAACACAGGATAACGACCATTTAAATTAATTAATGGGACTTTTTCTTTCACCTGCTCAGGTGTTAAAAATACAGTATCAATACCATTTAATTTAATTGCCGTTCCACGACGACCCATTTCTTGTAAATCGTGAACATTATGGGCAAGGTTTAAAACCCCCCTTTGTGAAAACATAATATTATAATTTAATTCCTGACTTAATCCTTCAAAAAGCTTTAATGAATGTTCATAAATCTTTGCTGATTCATTCCACATATAATTAGAACGAATAATTGTAGTGTTTCGCCCAGTATTACCACCGCCTATCCAACCTTTTTCAAGTACTGCCACATTAGTAATACCAAATTCAGATGCTAAATAATATGCCGTTGCTAAGCCGTGACCACCACCGCCTACAATGACAACATCATACTCTTTCTTTGGCTCTGGGCTACGCCAATGCTGTTCCCAGTTTTCGTGATAAGATAAAGAATTTTTTATCAATGAAAATATATTAAATTTTGTCATATTTCGTCCAATTCAATCAAAATAATAATTACTAATAAATCAGTAAAAAATTATATACCTATTTTTAAAATAAAAAAATATATAAAATAGATTTAATTAATAAGAACAACATTAAATATAAAAAAAACGACATTTAAAAAAAATGTTTATGAAAAATTAAACTTAAAATATCAAATTATTTGCTTATATTGTATTATGAACCATAAAGAAAATTGTTAATATTTTAATGCCAATAACTAATATATAGAATTAAAAAACATCGGTCATTGACGCATTGAAAAATAATTATATTTATTGACAAAGAATAAAACTTACTTAATTGTAAAATTAGAATAAAAAAAAATATTAGGGAAATGAACATGTTTAAAGAATCACCTAGTAATGAATTAAATTTTGTAATGATAACAATTTTACTAATTCCAAATTTTTCATTAATTTCACTATCGTCAATAGTTGAACCTCTGCGACTTGCCAATCGTAACCTTAAAAAAAACATATACTCTTGGAAAATAATAACCAAAAACGGTTTGCCTGAAAAGTCATCATCAGGTGTTCAAGTAAAAGCACAAGGTGGAATTGAAGATGTTCCAAATCCTGATAACATAATAGTTTTAAGTGGTATAAATGCCAATTTGTATAAAGACGAAACTATTTTTAATTATTTACGTAATTGTTCAAGAAAAGGTTCATATCTTGGGTCTGCTTGTACAGGAAGTTATGTTCTTGCCAATGCAGGTTTATTAGATAATTATACTTGTACGCTACACTGGGAAAATATTGACAGCTTTAACGAGCAATTTACTAATATAAATACAAAACCCGAACTATTTATATTTGATCGTGATAGATTTAGCTGTGCCGGTGGTGAAAGCCCTGTTGATATGATTTTAGAAGATGTAAGATTAAGATTATCAGAAGAAGTAGTAAGATATATTGCAGACCAATTAATTCATAATGAAGTTAGAAAACCTACAGATAATCACAGAATACCATTGCAAACCAGAATAAAAACAAGAAATAAAAAGATTATAAAAGCAATTGAAATAATGGAAAAAAATATTGAAATGCCAATTCCTAGAAATAATATAGCAAGAGAAATTGAATTATCTCCCAGACAAATGGAACGATTATTCAAAAAATACTTAGGCTTATCGCCTGCAAAATATTATTTACAATTAAGGCTACAATATTCTTATAGACTATTACAATATACAACACTTTCCATTACAGATATTTCCCTTGCGACAGGATTTTCATCTGTTTCACATTTTTCAAAATGTTATCGTGATTTATTTAGTCATTCACCAAAGCAAATACAAAATACAAATTAATTAGTATTAAAACTTCATTCCCAATGCTGACATATATGTCTCTATAATCGTATTTTCTTCTTCTAAGTCGGCTGGGTCTTTTTTTCGCATTGTAATAATTTTACGCATTACTTTCACATCAAAACCATCACCTTTTGCCTCAGCAAATACTTCTTTTATATCTTCCGCTATTTCTTTTTTAGATTCTTCAAGACGTTCTATTCTTTCAAAATATGCTCTTAGCCTTTGCCCCGTTGGTGTCATTCCAGGCTGTGCTTGTTCATTATTTGAAACAGTTTCATTTGATGTTGTTTCTGTACTATTAACTATGTTGTATTCGTGTTGTTCAGTCATAATTCGCTATCCTATCTATCTTTTCTATTGTTTTCGATTATTAAATTTTTCTAACTGTTCTGGTGTTGCTGGAAGTTGATATTGTTCTTTCCACTTTCCATAATCCATATCATAAACCCACTTTCTTGCTTCATCTAATGATATTTCTCCATCACTTTGTGATACTGTCCATTTTGATAAACAATTACGACAAAAATTTGCCAAATTCATTAAGTCAATATTTTGGACATCAGTGCGATTTTGCAAATGTTGTATTAAATGGTCTAAAACTTTTGCCTTTATTTTATCGGATGGCTGTGTCATTTTTTTTACCTCGTTACTGGTTTATACTTAATTCGTGTTGGATTTAAAGCCTCATTACCTAATCTTCGTTTACGGTCTGATTCGTAATCTTGATAATTACCTTCAAACCAAACAACACTTGAATTACCTTCAAATGCTAGTATATGGGTTGCTATACGATCCAAGAACCAACGATCATGAGAAATTACAACCGCACAACCAGCAAAATTTAATAATGCTTCTTCTAATGCTCGTAAAGTATCAATATCTAAATCATTTGTCGGTTCATCAAGTAATAATACATTAGCCCCTTTTTTTAACATTTTTGATAGATGAACTCTATTTCTTTCACCGCCTGATAATTTTCCAACTTTCTTTTGCTGGTCAACCCCTTTAAAATTGAACGAACCAACATATGCCCTTGATGATATTACTCTCTTGCCTAGTTCAACATTATCTAGTCCATCAGATATTTCTTCCCATACTGTTTTTTTATCATCTAAGCTATCACGGCTTTGATCAACATAGCCCAGCTTTACTGTGTCACCAACTTTAAATGTTCCTGTATCAGGTTGTTGTGTCCCAGCAATCATTTTAAACAAGGTTGTTTTACCAGCACCATTTGGACCAATAATACCAACTATACCACCTTTTGGTAAATTAAATTCCATATTTTCATACAACAATTTATCTTCAAATCCTTTTGAAACACCACTTGCTTGAATAACAACATCACCTAATCTTTCACCTGCTGGTATAACAATTGAATTAGTAACTTTTCTTTCTTCAGTTTGTTGTTTTAATAATTCTTCATATGCTTGAATACGAGCTTTATTTTTTGCTTGTCTTGCTTTTGGGGATTGTGACACCCATTGTCTTTCTTGTTCAATAGTTTTTGCTCTTTGATCGTCGGCTTTACCTTCGGCTTGTAATCGTTTTGATTTCTGTTCCAACCACGAAGTATAATTACCCTCATAAGGAATACCTTCCCCACGGTCAAGCTCCAATATCCAATCTGTAACATTATCAAGGAAATATCTATCGTGGGTTACCATAACAACCATACCTGTATAATCACCCAAGAATCTTTGTAACCACGCAACACTTTGTGCATCAAGATGGTTTGTTGGTTCGTCTAATAACAACATATCAGGTTTTGATAACAATAATTTACACAATGCAACACGACGAATTTCTCCACCAGATAGATTATCAACTTTTGCATTACCATCTGGGCATCTTAGTGCGTCCATAGCAATTTCAACGATACGGTCTAAATCCCAAGCATCAGCTGAATCAATCTTTTCTTGTAATTGTCCTTGTTTTTCAATCAAAGCCATCATTTCATCATTATCAGAAACTTCACCTAGCTTCATTGATATTTCATTAAATTCATCAACTATTTTTTTAATCTCGCCTAAACCGTCCATAACATTTTCAGATACAGTTTTAGAATTATCAAGTTGAGGTTCCTGTGCTAAATAACCTATATTAACACCATCAGAGACCCAAGTATCACCTTGATATTCATTATCAAGACCAGCCATAATTTTTAATAGTGTTGATTTACCTGCACCATTATAGCCTAAAACACCAATTTTAGCACCGGGAAGAAACTGTAAATTAATATTATTAAGAACAGTTTTACCACCAGGGTATGTTTTAGTTAAATTTTTCATTCCATATACATATTGATACGACATTTTGAATCCTTTTATTTTATAATTAATATAGTAGTTCTTTATAGTAAAATTAAACAAAAATCAAGTTATGCTATTGATTTCTTAGTAGAATAAATATTATTATATTACAATGCAGGAAAGTTTATTTATACAAATCAATAAAAACCCATATAAAATTGGGTTGAAATTGGGCAGTGAATTATTTAATTTACATAGCCAAATCATAGATAACAAAGATAAAATGCAAAACAGATTAATAAATTTTCACGATCAATGTCATAAAATAATATTCGCAGGGCAAGTTGCCCCAAGAATAGGTGCTGTTCAAACGACATATATTTGGCAATTTATAATTCAATATTTATATGAACTAGAAAACTTAAAACAACCTTGCCTTACTTTACAAGAAATTGATATTAAAAATGATAATAAGTTAAATTTATCAAAAACTGTAATTGGTGATACTATGTCAAATATTGGTGCATTATTAAGGTATGACCTAGATAAAAACGATAAATTTATCGCTGGTTTTAAAGAAACATATCTTAATCTAGAAAAAAATTGGAAAAAACAAGCGAAAATTATGGATTTATATTATTGGCTACAACTAATAGATAATATGGATAAAAATTCAGGTGAGGCAGAAAAGACTATAAAAGATATGTTAGCAGAATTTACTAAACTAGGGGCTGGGAATAAGAATAAATTCAAATATAAAATGAATACAACCGCCCTATTGAAAAATAGACTAAAAATATAAATTGTAATTTATTTATTTTACTATTGTATATTACTAGAGCTTGATTTTTTTATTTATTTTACTTATAACAGCCTATAATTAAAAAAGGATTATAAATGTTAACAACAATAATTAATAAAGCATCAGTAAATAAAAAAGCCGATATATTATCAGGAATTACAGTAGCATTAGCTCTTGTACCAGAAGCAGTGGCATTTGCATTTGTGGCAGGTGTTGAACCATTAGTTGGTTTATATGCGGCTTTTATTGTTGGATTGACAACATCAATTATTGGTGGTCGTCCTGGTATGATTTCGGGTGCAACTGGTGCATTAGCCGTTGTAATCGTTTCACTAGTATCTAAGCACGGTGTAGAATATCTATTCGCAACTGTTGTTTTAATGGGAATATTTCAAATTCTAGCCGGAATATTTAGATTAGGTAAATTTATTCGCCTTGTTCCACATCCTGTAATGCTTGGTTTTGTTAATGGATTGGCTATTGTAATATTTCTTGCTCAAATGGGTCAATTTAAAATAACAAATTCCGATGGCTTGACACAGTGGATGGATGGTATCCAGTTATACACAATGTTAGGATTAACATTCTTAACAATGTTTATAATATATATATTTCCAAAGTTTAATAAAACTATTCCAGCTCCTTTAATGGGAATATTAATAACATTTATTATCGCTATTACATTTGGTCTAGATTCACCTAATGTGGGCGATATGGCATCAATAGCTGGTGGATTACCAAAGTTTCACATTCCAATGGTTGATATTAACCTTGAGACATTAAAAATTATTTTACCATATGCAATCATACTTGCATTAATTGGTTTGATTGAAAGTTTACTAACTCTATCATTAATAGATGAAATAACTGAAACAAAGGGTAATACATCTCGTGAATGTATAGGACAAGGCAGTGCAAATATTATCACTGGATTTTTTGGTGGTATGGGTGGTTGTGCAATGATTGGGCAAAGTATGATTAATATTCAATCAGGTGGTCGTTCAAGATTATCCGGTATTGTTGCCTCACTTATATTATTGTTTTTTATATTATTTGCCTCACCATTAATTGAAATGATACCACTTGCCGCATTAACAGGTGTTATGTTTATGGTAGTAATTAGTACATTTGCTTGGTCATCTATAAAAATATTACATCGCATACCTAAAATTGATGCTGGACTTGTATTAATTGTTACAGTTGTTACTGTTTTCACAGACCTAGCAATTGCTGTAATCGTGGGGGTTATTTTATCGGCACTAGCTTTTGCGTGGAAAAATGCTAGTCAAATATGGATAGAAGAAGTAAAAGACAAAAATGGGACTAAAATTTATCTTGTACACGGAATATTATTTTTTGCATCAGTAAATAAATTTCGTGAATTATTCAATGCAAAAAATGATCCAGATAAAATAATAATTGATTTTAAGTTTTCCCGTGTTGCCGACCATTCAGCAATTGAAGTAATTGACAGCATTTGGGAAAAATATAAAAAACAAGGCAAAACTGTACAATTAAGGCATTTGTCTGAAGATTGTCGTCATTTACTTAATAAAGCAGGTTCTGATGTTAAGGTAATGCAAGACGATCCATCATATGGAATTGCAATGGATTACAGTAAATATTATAAATAAAGCCTATTTTTTACAACTAGCAAATATATCCAGTTCATTATTTTTTATTTTCGTAGACACACCATATCCACCTAATAATGAATGAAATATATTATCGTGCGAATATTCATTGTTTTTATTGTTCGCATTTTTTAACAAACATTTTTTATCAATTCCATTAGCATCTGCATATTGATCAGGAATCCACATTATTAATGGAATATTTGTTTGTACATCTGGGGCTATGCTATATGGGATACCGTGTAAATACAATCCATTTTCACCCAATGATTCACCATGATCTGAAACATACATCATTGCTACATTATATTTATGTTGATATGTTTTTAATTTTTCTATTATTTCACTCAGAACAAAATCTGTATATAAAATACTATTATCATACGTATTAATTAAATGTTCATTCTTGCACTTAGATACTTCTGGACTATTACAAGCAGGTTTGAATACTTCAAATTCTTTTGAATATCTTTGATAATACTTGGGGCCATGTGAACCGATTGTATGAAATACAGCAAATTTATTATCATTTTTTAATTCTGATATTTCACTATCAAAATTACTTAATAATGAAATATCATAACATATTCTGTCTTTACAATCTTTTGAATCATCACGGTTAGTAAATTTTATTTTAAATTGTTCTTTTTTGGCAACATTGTAATGTGAACTGTTATTATCAATCCACATTATACTTGCCCCTGCTCTGTGTAATATATCCAAAACGTTATCTTGCGAGTCAGCAATAGAATAACTATAATTGCTACGATTTAAACTAGACAGCATACAAGGCAAAGACTTGGCAGTAGAAGTAGAACAAGATGAAACATTTTTTGGAACAATAACATCTTGTTTTTCTGTATATTTATTAGTTTTTCTTTCATATCCGTAATGAGAAAAGTTTTTTGACCTTCCTGTTTCACCAATTACAAATACAAATAAATTTGGTTTGTTATTTTTTGTTTGTATTAATTTTGCATCTAGACCTTGTGTTCTGTATGGCAATGGGGCTGAGAAATAAGTATTATTAACATATCTGTATACATTGCCAAGATAAACTGGCACTATTTTTGCGTATAAATGATGATTATTACGAAGTATGAAAGTATATTCTTTATACAAGAAACTACCACAAGAAAATAAAATACCAAAAGCAATAATAATTAAGTATAATCTGTGTAATATGTGATTATACCACTTCATAGGTGTAAATTTTACCCTTGAAATAATTATAGCTGGAATCACACCGATTAATGTTACAAATGTGAAAGAGTATAAATTAAAATAAGCAGTAGCCTCATCAGGATCTGTTTTAGCAAAGTTAACAACCATATCGTAATCCATACCAATACCATAAAATTTAATCATATATAAAACACTGGCTGATAAAATAAAACTAATCGCAATTATATACTTACCAATAATCGGTGGTGTCATAATAAGGTAAAAAAGAATAATTATAGATATTAATACAAATGGAATAGTAAGAGTTATGAATATATTTTCTGAAACCTCTGGTATTGCCCAAAACTTAGTAATAAATTCAGAGTTAAATACAACCGCTGTATACAAGGTTATATAAAAGAAAAATTTAAGAAAAGAAACTTGCTGTGGTTTTGTTAATAATCCAATAAATTTATGTTTTATCTTGTTTAAAATATTGTGATTTTTCATTTTATTTCCTTATAGCTAAATGCATTCCATCTCTAACTGGTAATAATACATTTTCAAACCTTTCATCGTTTAATAATTCTTTATTACCTTCATCAACAGCAATTGCTTTTTCATCATTTTCTGTATTTAAAACATCACCACGCCACAATGCATTATCAACAATTAAAACACCTCCTGTGTCTAAGTGATTACAACATTTTTGGACATAATCAGCATATGCCCTTTTATCTGCATCAATAAATATAAAATCAAATTTTTCATTTGATAATATTTCATCAAGTTGTGTATTAGCATTAGCATGAACAACATTAATTATATTATTACAAGGGTGTGCATCAAAGAAATCTTTTGCTATGTTAATCACCCTACCGTCATGTTCAACACAAGTTATTTTAGCATTTGGTGAGCCTTCGGCCATACACAATGTAGAATAACCATAAAACATTCCTAACTCTAAAATATTTTTTGGTTGCTTTAACAATGCAATATTGCGTAAAAAACTACCTGATAATCGGTCAGAACACATATCAGCCTGCGGGGCAAAACGAAAAGCATCTTGACGGATTTTTTTTAATAAAGAGTTTTCTTTTGATGAATGGTCTTTACAATATTGTTCAATTTCTAAATCTATTAAATATTTCATAAATTTTATATACACATAAAATGTTAAAAAATCAAGGTATTATTATTTTGATTTTTATAGTAAAACAGTGTAAAAAGTACATATTATGAAAATTAAAAAAGTTGTATTACCTGTTGCTGGACTTGGAACAAGATTTTTACCGGCTTCTAAATCTGTTGCCAAAGAAATGTTTCCCGTACTAGATAAACCATTAATTGATTATGCAGTTAATGAAGCCATATCAGCCGGCGGAACTGATTTTATATTTATAATATCACCTGATAAAAAAAATATTATAAAATACTTTGAAGATGATCCTAATTTAGTTCATCAATTAATTACAAAAGGTAAACAAGAATTAGTTGATATTATAAAACCTAAAATATCTGGTTCAATAACAACAATAATACAAAAAAAACAACTTGGTTTAGGACACGCCATTTCCCTAGCAAAACCTTTTATAAAGGATGAACCATTTCAAGTATTATTACCAGATGACTTAATAATGTCTGATAATCCTGTACAATGCCAATTAGCCAATATATATGAAAAATATAAATGTGGTGTTGTTGCTTTACAACAAATACCAAAAAATGAAATTCATAAATACGGGGTTGTTTCTGGGACAAAAAATAATGATGAAATAAAAATTGACGGATTTGTTGAAAAACCTAAACAAGAAGATGCACCAAGCGACTTAGCAATCGTAGGAAGATATATTCTAACACCTGAAATATTTGACGAACTTGATAAAAATATTATAAGTAATAATGGTGAAATTCAAATAACCGATGCAATGGATGAAATATTAAAAACACAGAACTTTTACGGACTTAAATTCACAGGGAAAAGATTTGATTGTGGTTCAAAAATAGGATTTTTAGAAGCACAAATCGCATTCGCCAGTAAAGACAAAGATACAAAAGAAAAATTAAAATCAATATTAGAAAAGTATATATAATGTCACATAATTTTAATCCAAATATTTTACGACAATACGATATAAGAGGAATTATAGGAGAAGATCTTACAACGGATGATGCGTTTGCAATTGGTAAATCAATGGGAGCAATTGCTAAAAATAAAAAACTTGCGCCAACGGCAACAATTGGATTTGATGGAAGGTTATCATCACCAGAACTCGCACAACATTTAATAAAGGGATTAACAAGTTCGGGTATTGATGTATTTAATATTGGATTATGTCCAACAGGAATGTTGTATATGGCAGGAAAAGAATATAATACATCAATAGCAATTATGATAACAGGAAGTCACAATCCAAAAGATTATAACGGCTTTAAAATAATACTAGATGGAAAATCATTCTTTGGACAAGATATATTGTTAGTTGATGAATATGCAAAAAACAATAAATGGATTGATGGTAATGGTGATTACAAAGAACGAGACTTTATAACGTTTTATGCCAACCGAATATTACAAGATTATGATAAAAATGCATCGTACAATATTGTTTGGGATACGGGAAATGGAGCAATGGGTGCAGTAATTGAAAAAGTAATATCAAAATTAAGTGGTACCCATACTTTAATAAATGGTGAAGTTGATGGAACGTTTCCAAATCATCACCCAGATCCAACAGTTGAAAAAAACTTAAATCAATTAAAACAAAAAGTGCAAGAATTAAATGCGGATATGGGTATTGCATTTGATGGCGATGGCGACCGCATAGGAATAATTGATGACAAATGTCGTGTATTATGGGGTGACCAAATACTTTGCATACTGGCAAGACCAGTATTAAAAGAAAATCCAAATGCCCCTATTTTATTCGATGTAAAGGCAAGTGATGTTTTATTTAATGAAATTAAAAGATTAGGTGGTAAACCAATAATGGTTGCAACTGGACATTCAATCGTAAAAACAAAAATGATTGAAGAAAATTCACCACTAGCAGGTGAAATGTCCGCACACATATTTTTTGCTGATAAGTTTTATGGTCACGACGATGCATTATATGTAGCGATAAGATTTATTAATTCTATTTTTGCAGAAAACAAAACATTAGCCGAACTAAGGGATGAATTACCACAAGTAATAAATACCCCTGAAATTCGTATTGATGTTGATGAAAAAGATAAATTTCCAATAATAGAATCCCTTAAACAAAAAGTTAAGAAACAGGGACTTGATATTTGTGAAATAGACGGGGTGAGAGTTCGCAATAAAAATGGTTGGTGGCTTTGTCGTGCATCTAATACACAAAATTCCATTACAATGCGTTTTGAAGCCGATACACAAGAAAATCTGCAACAATCTATTGATAATGTAAATAAATTATTATCAGAATATAATATAGAAATTATTTTATAATATTATTTTAACTTTATAATTGTTGGGTTGCTTAATTATATTAATTTATATTTTGAAAGTTATGGTTTTACTACAATACAAGGAATATTAGTTTCTGTCTGAACGACCGAGCAAACTTTATGTGCATATTTCTTGTCAAATCCTTCTACTCTTGCACGGAATAATGATTTTTTATTTCTTTGAATTTCTAGTATTTCCACTGTAATATCATTTTTATCAGGTAATAATGATAAAACTTCTTTTGTTGCATTTTTTGAAACATTTTTATTACGATATGCACCAACTTGTATCGCCCAAATTTTATTAGTCGACATTTGTGAACCTTGCTCAATATTATTTTTTAATTTTATATTATTATTAGCAACGTCATATTTAATTTTTTGTGATTTAATATTATTTAACTTGGCATATGTAATAGTCTGTGTTTTATCAAGTGGACGCGTTGCCATATGTTCAACAACTCTAAAACCTTTATTTAATAAATAATGCATATGTAAATCACGCCTTGAACCTGAAACTCCACCAAAAACAACACCTATTAATCTTGTTCCATCTCTCTTTACAGATGCAACCAAGTTAAATCCAGATGCTCGGATATAACCTGTTTTAATACCATCTGTACCTTTGTATCCTTGTAACAATTTATTGTGATTTGAATATCCTGATCCTCTATACCTAAATGAATTTTTAGAGAAATAATGATAATAATTTGGAAAATCTTTATAAATCCTAGACCCTAATATTGCCATATCATATGCCGTTGTTCGCTGTGCATAATTCGGTAAACCAGATGCGTTTTTAAAAACTGTTTTTTTCATACCCAATTTTATTGCTGTTGCAGTCATACGACGAGCAAAATTTCGTTCACTCCCACTAAGATTTTCAGCAACTGTAACAGCAACATCATTTGCAGATTTAATAACCAATGCTAATATTGCATTTTTAACTGTTATTCGTTCACCAACTCCTAAACCAAGACGACTAGGCGGTTGCCTTACCGCACGGGCTGATACTTTTAACTTAGTAGAAAGTTTTACCTTTCCTTTTTTTAAATCTTCAAATAAAAGATAAAGAGTCATTATTTTTGTAAGACTGGCTGGATACCTTGCTAAACTAGCACCCCTTGAATAAATTATTTTACCTGTTGATTGCTCTATTATAATAGAAGCATACTTGTTACTATAAACATTTCTAGCATGTGACAAACTAACGCTTAAAAGTAAAACGCAAAACACAATAAGTGGTAATAATATATATATAAATTTTCTATTTTTTCTATACATAAGACTTTTTTCTATACAATATTTTTTTTAGAATCGATTCTAATTGAGTTTAAATCTAAAACGAATCATTTATATGTGCAAGTAAAAAAACTAAAAAAACATCTATGCTATTTAATAAATAATCTTTATAATGCCCTTATGCCAAATTTAGAATATGAAAATAAAATCAGTGGTATGGTTTGTGGTGTCGACGAAGTGGGAAGAGGCCCTTGGGCTGGACCCGTACTAAGTTGTGCCGTCATATTAAAAGATAATGACTTACCAATAAATATAAAAGAAGTCTTAGATGATTCAAAAAAACTTACCAATAAAAAAAGATTGGCATTATTTGAACCCTTAAAATATCATTGTCATTATTATATTGCCACCGCCTCTGTTGATGAAATTGATGAATTAAACATATTACAAGCAAGCTTACTTTCTATGAAAAGAGCAATAGAAGGATTAAATAAAACACTGGAAAATAAAATTTCCCATGCATTAATAGATGGAAATCAAAAAGTAGACATATCAATTCCACAAACAACAATAGTAAAAGGTGACTCAACTAGCTTTTCAATAGCTTCTGCTTCTGTAATAGCAAAAGTATCAAGAGATTTGATGATGGTTGAACTAGCAAAAAAACACCCCTATTATAGATGGGAAAGAAACGCAGGTTATGGAACTCGCGATCATATACAAGGCATAGAAAATTATGGCATATGTCAACATCATAGAAAATCATTTGCACCTATTAAAAAGGCTATGCAAAACCATCAAACAGAAAACTATAACAAATTATCTTAAATACTTAATTTAAAAAATAAACGAATCATATAAACGATTCTTTAATTCACAAGTCATTGATTTTAAACACTTTTACATATAATATAAAGTATAAATTTATTTTTATATTTGACACTGATTCTTTTTATATGCTATTGATTCGGTAGTGGTGATTCGTTTTATGAAAGATTTACAGTTAAATGACAAAAATAAAAACAAATATTTTAATAAATGAAGATTGCATAAAAGCAATGGCAAATATGCCTGAACAATCTGTTGATATGATTTTTGCTGACCCTCCATATAATTTACAACTGGGCGAAGGATTAACTCGCCCTAATAATTCAGTAGTGAATGGGGTAAATGACGATTGGGATAAATTTGATACTTTTTCTGAATATGATAATTTTTCACAAAAATGGCTTACCCAAGCAAAAAGAATTTTAAAACCAAATGGAACCATATGGGTTATTGGCTCTTATCACAATATATTTCGTGTAGGTGCAAAAATTCAAGACTTAGGATATTGGATTTTAAATGATGTAATATGGATAAAAAATAACCCAATGCCAAACTTTCGTGGAACTAGATTTACAAATGCACACGAAACTATGATTTGGGCATCAAAAGAAAAAGATACAAAATACACATTTAATTATCACGCCTTAAAAGCTTTAAACGAAGATTTACAAATGCGTTCAGATTGGTATATGTCTTTATGTACAGGTAATGAACGATTAAAAGACAAAAATGGTGACAAAATTCACCCAACACAAAAACCTGAGAATTTATTATATCGTATTATTCTAGCTTCTACTAATCCACAAGATATTATTCTTGACCCATTTGCTGGCACAGGAACAACTTGTGCAGTAGCAAAAAAAATGGGTAGACAATACATCGGCATTGAACAGGATAAAAACTACATAAACAATGCGGAGAAAAGATTATCTGGAATAAAAATAACAGATCCAAAAACACTAGAAGTTACCATTGAAAAAAGAAAAGAAGTTCGTATTCCATTTGGTAATTTAATTGAAAAAGGGTTATTAAATGCAGGTGAAAAATTAATATCACCTTGTAAAAAATTCATTGCTAATGTAAGAGCTGACGGCTCTATTACATCACAGGAATTTTCGGGTAGCATTCATAAAGTTGGAGCTATGGTGCAAGGCACACCTAGCTGTAATGGTTGGACTTACTGGCGATTACCAAATGCTAAACCGATTGACGATCTTCGCAAGCTTTTACGCGCGGAAATGGTGTAGTAAGGTATCCTTTCCTATATCAAGCAAACTTAGTGCAAGGTGTGATTACTCCATTTTTTTACCTATATTTTGCTTGATAGTTATTTATATATAGGCTCTGTTATTGCAATGATTCCGTTTTCAACGATGCAATAACAACCGCAGGCAAGCAAACTTAGTGCAAGGTGTGATTACTCCATTTTTTTACCTATATTTTGCTTGATAGTTATTTATATATAGGCTCTGTTATTGCAATGATTCCGTTTTCAACGATGCAATAACAACCGCAGGCAAGCAAACTTAGTGCAAGGTGTGATTACTCCATTTTTTTACCTATATTTTGCTTGATAATTAATGTTATGACTTTATCAGCATAATCAAAAAAAATATTAAGTGATTAATATAATAAGAAATAAAAAAGTCGCCTAGAATAGGCGACTTTATTTATTTGGCTGGGATGGTAGGATTCGAACCTACGGTACACGAGATCAAAACCCGTTGCCTTACCACTTGGCTACATCCCAATGAGTAACTTTATGAATTTATATGTTTTTTTTATATTTTTTTCAAGTGTTTTTTTATTAAAATAATAATTATTTAATTAACTCAACTTGTTTTGTTAATATATCTAATTTATAATATATAATAATTAACTATAAATAATGTTTATGCCAACTTATAAATTAACTATCCAACAACCAACAACGCTATTCCTTGCAACATCTTTTTAATCCTTACATAAAATATTTTTATTACCACCAGTTAAATAACATATTAACTCTGTAGTTATGAAATAAACACCTAAACCAACAATAACACCAACTGTTATATCTTTTATCATAACTTTTTACCTTTAATCAATTATATCTTATCTAAACTCATTCATAATAACTATATTGTGGGGCGGTTTGTAAATTATCCACAATTATCGCGCCTTTAAATAATTAATAAATCTTTTAAATAAATAATGCGAATCTTCTGGTCCAGGCGAAGCTTCTGGGTGATATTGCACAGAAAATACAGGCTGATTTTTAATAGCAATACCTGCTAAGCTTCCATCAAATAAACTGTAATGTGTTATTTCAACATTATCTGGTAAGCTGTCCTTATTTACAACAAAACCATGATTTTGTGATGTAATTTCAACTTTACCTGTTGTTAAATCTTTAATAGGATGATTTGCTCCACGATGACCTAAATGCATTTTTTCAGTTTTTCCACCTAATGCTAGTGCTAATATTTGATGACCTAGACAAATGCCAAATATAGGCTTCCCACTTGCGATTAATTCTTGAATAACAGGAACAGCATATTCACCTGTTGCAGCAGGATCGCCCGGACCATTTGATAAAAGTATCCCATCGGGATTGTATGCTAATATTTCTTGTGCAGTTGTGGTTGCAGGAACAACTGTTATTTTACAACCTTGTGATGATAAATTGCGTAAAATATTTCGCTTTATTCCATAATCAATCACAACAATATGATATTGTAAATCTTGATTTTCAACATAGCCATCACCCAATTTCCATAATTTTTCATTCCATTCATACGGCTTTTTACAACAAACTTCTTTTGCTAAATCTAGACCTTTTAGACCAGACCAAGATTTTGCTTTTTCATAAAGTTTTTGTAAGTCAAAATTACCTGATTTATCGTGACAGATAACTCCATGCGGAGCACCATTATCACGAATATTTGTTGTAATGTGTCTTGTATCAACACCTGAAATAGCTGGAATATCATATTTTTTTAACCAACTATCAAAATTTTGCATATTACGCCAGTTTGATGGCTCTGAAATATCAGCTCTTAATATAGCCCCTCTTGAAATAGGTTTAAAATTTTCAAAATCTTCATCATTTGTACCAACATTTCCAATATGTGGAAATGTAAATGTAATTGATTGGCCTGCATACGATGGGTCAGTCATAATTTCTTGATAACCAGTAATAGCGGTATTAAAACAAATTTCTGAAACTGTAGTTGTTTCAGCCCCAAAACCATAACCAAAAAATACACTGCCATCATTTAAAACTAATACTGCTGTTACGCCTTCTGGAATATTTTTTTTATCAAGATTTAGTGTCATATATATTTTTCCTACTATTTAAATTATTTAGACAAATTACCGATTATAATATTATAATTTTAATACTTCGTCAACTATGTTTTATGTATTATAATGCATTTAGCTTAAATTTAATCCAAAGCTATCAAAATCCATAAATTAATAAACTAAGCTATGAAAAAAGAATTAAGCTAAGTACTTAAAAATATCGATGATTAAATTAATTGACTATTTATCGTGTTTGTACTATAAGATTAATAATCTTTGATTTTGTCATTGAATTTATAATTTTAAAAGATGCTATTTGAGGTAAGTAATAAAAGAATTTGCATAACAAACAAAAGCAAATCACCGTAAAATGCGAATAATTAAAGTAAAAGGTCGTACAAATGTATGCAATTATAAAAACTGGTGGTAAACAGTATAAAGTTACCGAAGGCGATGTAATTCGTGTTGAAAAACTTGAAGTTGAAGCTGGTAAAAAAATTAAATTGGACGAAATATTAATGATTGGTGGCGACAAGCCATCTGTTGGTTCTCCATTTGTAAAAGGTGCTAGCGTAGAAGCCGAAGTTGTTGAACAAACTCGTAATAAAAAAATTATTATTTTCAAGAAAAAGCGTCGTAATAATTACCGTCGCAAAAATGGACACCGCCAACCGGTTTCTATCTTGAAAATAACTGATATTAAAGCATAAGGAAAGGAACGAAAAATGGCACATAAGAAAGCTGGTGGTAGCTCAAGAAACGGTCGTGATACCGAAGGTCGTAGGCTGGGTGTAAAAAAATTCGGTGGTGAAAAAGTCGTTCCAGGTAATATTATAATTCGTCAAAGAGGTACTAAATTCCACCCTGGTCGAAATGTTGGTATGGGTAAAGATCACACTATTTTTGCAACTGTTGAAGGCAACGTTTTATTCAAAAAAACAAAAGCAAGAACAACTGTTGAAATCGTACCGGTAAATTAATTCTTTAATTTATAAAAATATCAAGCGGGAAGTAAAAATATCAAGCGGGAAGTAAATTAATTTCCCGCTTTTTTTAACTAATAAAAAATACTATAATAAAGCTATGAAATTTTTAGACCAAGCAAAAATATATATAAAGAGTGGCGACGGCGGAACTGGCTCTGTTTCATTTCGTCGTGAAAAATACATTGAATTTGGTGGACCAAATGGTGGCAATGGCGGTCGCGGTGGCGATGTATGGGTTGAAGCAATCGATGGACTAAATACATTGATTGATTACAGATACATTCAACATTTTAAAGCAAAACGAGGTGATGGCGGTATGGGGCGTGATCGTCACGGCAAAGATGGACAAGATGTAATATTAAAAGTACCTGTTGGTACAGAAATATTATCAAAAGATCGTGAAACAGTAATCGCCGATATGACTGAAATTGGGCAAAAAATAAGATTATTACAGGGTGGTGATGGCGGAAGAGGAAACACTGCATTTAAAACATCTACAAACCAAGCACCTAGAAAATCAGAACCTGGTTGGCCTGGTGAAGATATGTGGATATGGCTTCGTCTTAAATTAATCGCTGATGTTGGTTTGTTAGGGCTTCCAAATGCTGGTAAATCAACTTTTCTTTCAAAGGTATCAAGTGCAAGACCAAAAGTTGCTGATTATCCTTTTACTACACTTCACCCTAACTTGGGAGTTGCATATCAAGACCAACAAGAATTTGTAATTGCTGATATTCCTGGATTAATAGAAGGTGCAAGTCAAGGGCAAGGATTAGGAACAAGATTTTTAGGACATATTGAAAGATGTGGTGCATTATTACATTTAATTGATGGATCTGATGAAAATGTAGTACAAGCATACAAAACAATTCGTAATGAAGTTGAAAAATATGGTGATACATTAACAAATAAAAAAGAAATTGTGGTAATAAACAAAATAGATGCATTAATTCCAGAAATAATTGCAGAAATGGAAAATGAATTAAAACAAATAACAGATTCAACAATTTTAACAATGTCCGGCGTCACAGGACAAAATGTTGAAACTGTACTAAGAAAATTGCATAAAATGATAAAACAAGATAAAAATGATAAAATAAAACAAGAAGAAAAAGAACAAGGAACAATCGAATCGTGGCAACCGTAAAAAAGATTGGGATATTAGGCGGTTCATTTAATCCTGCTCACAATGGACATCTAGAAATTTCTTGTCAAATGATAAAAAAATTAAATTTAGATGAAATTTGGTGGATAATCACATCAGAAAACCCATTTAAAGATGTCAAATCATACATTTCACTAGATAAACGCATAAAAATTGCTAGCAAAGTGATTCAAGACAACAAAATAAAAATTCAGAATTTTGAAGAAAAAATAAACAGTCCCTACACAGCCGACTTAATAAATTATTTAAAATTAAATTATAATCATAATTTTGTTTGGATTATGGGATCTGATAACGTAAATGATTTCAAACAGTGGAAATCTTACAAAACAATTTTAAATAACATAAAAATTGTTATTTGTAATCGTCCAAATTATGAATTTAACACCGAAAACTTGCAAGATTTTCTAGGTTGTGATACAAATCTTATCTTTAAAGATGAAATTAATAATTTTATGAAAAATAATAATGGTATTATGTTTATAAATTCAACTAGTAATTCTACATCTTCAACTGAAATTCGTAAAAATAAAATTTATGACAAGGAATAAAAAAATGATTAAAAGCAAAGAAATGCTAGATTTAATAAATGATACTCTTGACATTAATAAAGCACAAGATATCACAATTATTGATTTAAATGGTAAAGCATATTTTGCCGATTATATGGTTATTGCATCTGCTACATCTTCTAGACAATGTTCGGCTCTTGCACGTTATGTAGAAGATAAACTAAGAAAAAAAGGATATAAAGAAACTATTATTTCTGGAAAAACATCTGGTGATTGGGTTGCAATGGATTGTGGTGATGTTGTTGTTCATTTATTCCGACCAGAGGTTCGTGAATTTTACGATTTAGAAAAATTATGGATTGATCCACCACAAATAAACGAATAATATAATGAAGTTCAACATTATTGCTATTGGAAAAATGAAATCAAGTCCTGAGCTTGATATAGTAAAAAAATACATAAAAAGATGTAATACTCCTATTAACATTATAGAAATTGAAACAAAAAAAACACCTCTTGAAAATCAAATAAAAAAGTCTGAAGCTGATTTAATATTAAGTAAAATTTCAAACAATGATATATTAATAGCCCTAGATGAGACAGGGGAAACATTTTCTAGCGAAAAATTTTCTGGAAAAATAACAAGCTTTACCGCAAATGGACAATATATATATTTTGTAATTGGTGGTGCATTTGGTTTGGATGAATCTGTAAAACAAAGAGCAGATATTATTATATCATTTGGAGCAATGACTTTCCCACATATGTTGGTTCGTGTTATGTTATGCGAGCAATTGTACCGTGTTCGCACTATTATAGATAATCACCCATATCACAAGATTTAAGTTTTATTTTTTAATCTTTTTTTGTTATTATATTTTTAATATTAAAAGGAACAAAATCATATGAATAAAAAACCTGTTATACTTTGCATACTCGACGGTTGGGGCGATGAAAAAAATACAGAATATAATGCTCCTAAAATTGCAAACACACCAAATTTTGATAAGTTGTTAAGTTCTTGTCCAAATTCACATTTGAAAGCTTGTGGATTAGCCGTTGGTTTGCCTGATGGACAAATGGGTAATTCAGAAGTTGGTCATATGAATATTGGAGCTGGGCGAATTATTATTCAAACCTTGCCTAGAATTGATAAATCTTGTGCCGATAAATCATTTACAAATGAGAAAGATTTTATAAAATTTATAAATTCATTAAAAAAAACAAATGGTACAGCACACCTTATAGGATTGATTTCAGATGGTGGAGTGCACGCACATATTAATCACACAATAGCTTTTACTAATGAAATAATAAGTCAAGGTATAAAAGTTAAATTACATATATTTACTGATGGGCGTGATACAGCCCCTGCCAATGCAAAAAAATACATAGCCCAAATACAACAACAGACAACTGCAACAATCGCAACTGTTTCTGGACGATATTATGCAATGGACAGAGATAACAATTGGGACAGAATAAAACTAGCCACAGATGTAATTACACAAGGAACTACAAACAAAAATAACCCAACTAACCATAATCCGATTGAGTTAATAACACAATCATATGAAAATAATATAACCGATGAATTTATTAAACCAACTGTGATAAATAATTATCAAGGTTTTGAAGATGGTGATGGAATATTTTGTACAAATTTCCGTAGTGATAGGGCAAGACAAATACTATCAGCATTAATAGATAATAATTTTAATAAATATATTGCTCACGATAAAAAAATAGCAACCGCCTGTGGTGTTGTATCGTATTCACACAAACACGATGAATATATGGGAATTGTTTATAAGCCAATCCCCATTAATAATACATTAGGCGAAGTTGTTGCAAAAGCTGGATTAAAACAAATAAGAACCGCTGAAACAGAAAAATATCCACATGTAACATTTTTCCTTAATGGTGGTAATGAAACCGAATTCAAAGGTGAAACAAGATTATTATCAAACAGTCCAAAAGTTGCAACATACGACTTACAACCAGAAATGAGTGCGTATGAATTAACTGATAACTTGATAAACGAACTAAATAAAGGACAAACAGATATAGTTGTTCTTAATTTTGCTAATCCAGATATGGTTGGACACACAGGCATACTAGAATCTGCTGTTAAAGCTTGCGAAGCAGTTGATAAATGCTTGGGGAAAATACATTCTTGCGTTGAAAAACTAGGTGGTATTTTAATTGTAACAGCCGACCACGGAAATTGTGATATTATGTATGACAAACAAAAAAATGAACCTCATACTGCACATACCCTTAATCCCGTTAATTTCATTGTTTCAGGTGCTAAAAATATAAAATTAAATGATGGTGTGTTAAGCGATATTGCCCCTACTATATTATACTTACTTGGAATTGAAAAGCCCGCTGAAATGACAGGAAATAATCTAATCCAATGCGATTAATAAGAATAATATTTTTTATTGTAATTTTAATGCCTGCTAATGTTAATGCTAATAGCAAAATAAATCTTGAGCAAACTAAAAATAATCTTAACAAGATAAAAAATGAACAAAATGAACAATTAAAAATAAATAATAATCTTGGAAACCAAATTAACAAATTAAATATTCTTACAAAATCTATTGCTAAACAAAATCGTGAATATGAAAAACAATTATATTTATTAGAAAAAAATATTAATTCATTAAATTCCGAATATGAAAATAAGTTTTCCCAGTTACAAAATAATACAAAAAAATTATCCTCCATTATTATATCACTGGAACGAATATCAAAAAATCCAGAAAATTCAATTATTGTATATCCCGGTTCTTCAAAAACCGCAATCCAAAGCACAATAGCATTAAAAACAATATTAAAACAAATTGAAAAAACTAGAATTGAAATCAAAGATGATTTAAATAAACTAGATGATTTACAAAATACACTTAGTGTTAAAAAAGATGTATTTTTACAAAAACAACAAAATTTATCTCGTAATCGTAAAAAATTAAACGAACAAATTAATAATAAAAAATTATTACAAAAAAATACTAAATCAAAAATTAATAATCTACAAAAAAAATCCAATGAACTATTAAAAAAGATAAAAAATATAAAACAATTTCTTGATAAAATTGAAGCAGAAAATAAAAAACAAAAGCTAGAAAGATTAAATAAACCAGAATCAATTAAAAATTTCCCTAGAAAAGGTAAAATTGAAATACCAGTTATCGGAAAATTAATAAAATCATTTGGAAATCTCAGCATTTCTGGTAAAAAAAATACAGGCATTACAATATTATCACGAAACAAAGCTACTGTTATTACACCATTTGATGGTTATGTGTCATTTTCTGGTAAATTCAAGCAACTCGGTAATGTTATAATCATTTCACACCAAGGTGGTTATAACAGTGTAATGATTGGATTTGACAAAATATATGTTGACAAAGGTTCTTGGGTATTAACAGGTGAACCAATTGGACAAATGCCAAAAGCAAATCCTGAGCTACATTTTGAAATTAGGTATGGCACAAAACCATTAAATCCATTAAGATGGTTAAATACAAAAATGTTAAGGAGATAAAGAGTGAAAAAATTAACTACTATTATATTTTCTATATTACTAATAGGTTCTATCACATCATACAGTTTTGCTTTTTCAGACAAAACACAAAAAGAAGATTTTTATAATCGTGTTGAAACATTTGTAAAAATATTAATGAATATTAAAAATAATTATGTAGAAGAAAAATCTTTTAAAGATTTATTTGATTACGCTATTGAAGGAATGTTGAATAAACTTGACCCTCATTCTGCTTACTTAACAGAAAAAGATTTTGAGAAAGTAAAAGAAGCAACTACTGGTAAATTTGCAGGTGTTGGTATGGTTGTACAACGCGATGAAAAAACAAAATTTATAAAAGTTGTTTCACCTATTGATGATACACCAGCTCAAAAATCTGGAATGCAATCTGGTGATTTGGTAATTCAAATTGATGGTAAATATATTGACAACATATCATTTGATGATGGTATAAAGATGCTAAGAGGAAAACCAGGCACAAAAGTAAAATTAAAAGTATGGCGTGGTAAAGAAAAACCTTTTGATGTTAGTATAACTCGTGCGGTTATAAAAAATCCATCTATAAAAGCAAAGATAATAGACAATAATATTGCATACATTAAAATCACTCAATTCCAAGAAAAAACAACTAAAGATTTAACAAGTGAAGTTAAAAAATTAAATAAAAATAATGAAATCAAAGGCTACATTATTGACCTACGAAATAATCCAGGTGGCTTATTAAGTCAAGCTGTTGGAGTTAGTGATGCCTTCCTTGAACAAGGTGAAATTGTTTCAACTCGTTCACGACAAAAAGATTCGGCAAAAAGATGGAATGCAACAAAAGGTGATATTACAAATGATAAGCCTATTGTCGTGTTGGTTAATCGTGGTTCTGCTTCTGCCTCTGAAATCGTTGCAGGTAGTTTACAAGACCATAAACGAGCAATAATTGTTGGACAAAAAACCTTTGGTAAAGGTTCTGTACAATCAATTATTCAAATATCTAAAAATAAAGCAATTAAATTTACAACGGCAAGGTATTACACCCCATCAGGTCGTAGCATACAAAAACTTGGTATAATTCCAGATATTGTAATACCAAGACTTGTTGTTACAAAAGAATTAGAAGAAACAGAATATGGTGAAAATAAATTATCTGGTGCCATATCTAATGACCAACAGAAAAAACAAGAAAAAATATCTATAGAAGAAAAATTAAAACAAAAACAAGAAGGTACAGAAAATAAATCTTTAAATATTACTGACTATCCACTTGCAAGAGCAATTGATACATTAAAAACTGTTATATTGTTAGAGGGTAGTAAGTAATATATGACTGATAATCGTCCATACCGCCCTAATGTAGGGATAATGTTATTGAACAACGACCAATCAAAAATTTGGGTGGGTAGCAGAATTGACTACCCTAATACACCAACACAAGAATACTGGCAAATGCCACAAGGCGGTGTTAATGAAGGTGAATATATAGAAATGGCTATGTGGCGAGAATTACAAGAAGAAATAGGTGTCTCGCAAACTCAAGCCGAAATAATTAATTATCATAAAAATTGGATAAAATATGATTTACCAAATGATTTATCACATAATTTGTGGAATGGTGAATTCAAAGGACAAAAACAAAAATGGTTTTTGTTAAAATTAATTGCCGAAGATTCAGTAATTAATATAAAAACTGAAAACCCAGAATTTAATGATTGGAAATGGACAGATGTTAACAGTTTACTTAAAAATATAGTGCCTTTTAAAAAAGAAGTTTATCAACAAATTATTAACGATTTTAGTAAATATTTAATATAAATTTAACTTTTTTAAATCTATATCTTTTTTCAAGTATACTGTGACTATATTATTTACTGCATAGAAAAAGAAAAATATTAAAATAAATTTTTTATAATAATTAATATAACAAATATAGTAAATAATTTAAGATTATGCTTTATACTATAATTAATCCATATTCTTATTTAAGGAATCAATTATCCTATTAATTCCTTCTGGTGGTTCAACGGATTTAAACAAAATTTTAATTTTTGTTTTACTATCATATTCTGTTCCTAAGGACATTACAATATCAGTCATTTTTTGATCAAACTCAACATCATCAAGAACACCTTTATATTCTTCTTCAGAATTACCTTCAATCATAGATGCTTCAAATTCAAGTTCTTGAATTGACATTCTATTTTGATTCACGAGAGAAAATAGAGGAAAATCAACAATTTTTTCACCTATATCAACAGAGATTTTTTTAGGTCTAAAAATATATATTTTATCTTTTTTTACCAATTATAAATAATTCATTAAATATCTTTAAGTTATCTTTTTTAAGAGACTCATCTGCGATAAAAACAGCACTTTGTATCCCTTGCAGGATATCTTTCATACTAAAATTAGATTTTTTATTGAATTTTTTAAACATATTTTTTATCTCTTTTTATAATTATTTCTTTTTTTTCCATTTAACTACTTGTTTACCTTGTTCAATAACCTTAACTTCTTCCCACATAGCAGGTATAAAAGTAGTCTCTTGTTTATTTTTTAAAATCTCAATATCACGAATAACTGAATTTAACTTTCTAATTTCATAGAGATTAAATTCTCTTTTACCTATTGGATCACTAAAAACACCAATTCCATTAAGGGTAGAGTAAAAATTTTCATAAGTGTAAGCTTTTTGTCTATCTTTACTATTTCCTACTATACCTGGAAGATCAGAAAATTTATCTAAATTTGACCCTGGGTCATCAACCCTTAATTGAGCTGAAGGTCCTTCCATTAAATTGGGTGGTTGCCATATAATAGCAGTTATAAGCGTATCTAGGGCATCTGTTTGACGGAATTTCTGTGTTTTAATATCTCTTAATATTTGGATGGACTTAGAGCGTGTGAAATTATTATTTGGCATTTTCTGTAAACAATTAAAAAAAAGTTCTAATGAATCATATAGCTTAGACAATATTAAGGAATTCCAAAATTTTCTTAAAAGTTCAACAGAAACAATATGATGCCAAGTTAAATCAACTTTATTACCACGGGTATTAATTAAATTATATAAATGATTATGACCTGATAATCTGGATGTCTGATTGAATTAATCCAAGTATAATCTTTATTAAATGGCATTATATTTATTGTTTCATATTAATTAATTACTTGGATGTGATATTGAAATTTTAATTACTACCAGTAGAAGAAACATCAAGAGGTTCAATAGAAGAACTTAGTAATTCAACTAATTTAGACATACCTTCTACTTGTGGCTGTTGACTTGCTTTAACATTTACATGATATCTAGCTGACTTATCTGTTATTCTTGTGTTTTCACGTTGTGTTGAAACAGAAGCAGAAAGAGTAACTGATACAGGAGAGTACCAAGCATTAAAACTCCCTGAAGCTTTAGCTTTTTCAGTTGTAGATTTTTTATTTGAAATAATATCTTTCACTTCCATAGAAAAGTCAACTTCTACACTATCAATTAATAAAGCAGGAATATTAATCAAACTTAATAGTGGTGCATTCACATTTATAGTTTGCTTTTGAATAGTATTTGTATTTTTATTAATTACAGGTCTATCAAAATTAAATGGTAAAGAAATTACCTTGTCACTAGGATGTACTGTTCTTATATCATCTTTACCATATGCTAGTAAGGATACTTGGCTAATCATTGCTTTTGCTAATTTTTTTTGTGATTCACAAGAGGCTATTATAAGGCGCTGAAATTAATTCAGCCATTGGTAATCCACGAAATTCATCAACTATTTTATTCATAATAACACTCCAATTTAATAATCAAATTAATATAAAAATACTACCTAAGTAGGTATCACTTAAAAAAATCATGTCAACAATAACTTTAATACTTTATTAAAGTAGATAAGATACCTTGTAACATTTTTAGTTCTTGTTCATTTAAATATGTTCTTGAAAAAAGATTATAAATATTTCGTTTTACTGTATCAGTTGCATCTTTTGATTTAAAAAATCCTCTTGATTCAATTTCACTTATCAATCTTTTTACAAATTGTTGTTTATGAATCCCTTTTGCTAATTCGTAATCAGGTGCTATAGTAGGCATTGGGACATTTTCACTATTTACATTTATCCACCAATGCCACGATAATAATAGTACAGCTTGTGATATATTTAATGATGTAAAATCTGGATTCAAAGGTGCAGTTATCACCGAATTACACTGAGCAATGTCAGAATTTGACAAACCACTTGCTTCACACCCAAATAATATACCAATCTTTGTACCAGATTGGGTTTGTTCAAACATTTTAACACCTGCTTGCATTGGATCTAATACCTCAACTTGCATTTGTCGTGGACGAGCTGTTGATGCATATATATACTGTAAATCAGCAATTGCTTCTGCGACAGTTGAAAAAACTTCAACCTCAGGCATTTGTTTCAAACAATCCGCTGATGTGGCCATTGCCCTAGACGATGGATAATGTTCTCTTGGTTTAATCAATCGTAAATGTTCAATGCCACAATTATACATTGCTCTTGCTGACATTCCTATATTCTCAGGCATCTGAGGATTAACTAATATTATTACAGGCTTAGACATTTTTACTCCTTACAACTGTATTTTAATAAGACGGTTAATATATCATAATTTAAAAAAGATATTACTGTAAAAATAATTTTAGCGATTCTAGAATTAATTGTTTATAAACCAAATTTATTCAACAGTAACAGATTTAGCTAGATTTCTAGGCTGGTCTATATCTGTACCTTTAATAAATGCACAATAATATGCTAGTAATTGAACGGGCACAGAATAAAGTATCGGAGCAACTAGATGATTAATTTTTGGTACACAAAATTCAGCAAAATTTGCACTTGTCATATTTCGCATTTTTGCAATACCATCACTATCTGACATAAATACAACTTTGCCACCTCTTGCAATTGTCTCTTGAATATTACCAGCTGTTTTTTCAAATAATTCGTCATTCGGGCACAATGCTATAATAGGAACATTATCATCAATCAAAGCAATAGGACCATGCTTCATTTCACCAGCTGGATAGCCTTCGGCGTGAATATAAGATATTTCTTTTAATTTTAATGCACCTTCCATTGCAATTGGATAATTCACTCCTCTACCTAGAAACAATACATCTTTTGCTTTTGCGACATTCTGAGCGATATCTTTAATATTATCAGCTTCTGCTAGTACTTGTGCTATTGTTGATGGTAATTCTAGCAATGCAGAAACAAATTCTTTTTCAAGTTTTTCATCTAACTTTCCTATTTGTTTTGCAATAGATAAGCTTAAACATAATAATACTGTCAATTGTGTAGTAAATGCTTTTGTTGATGCAACACCTATTTCAGGACCAGCTTGTGTTTGTAATATAGCATCAGATTCTCTGGCAATAGTACTTTCTAACACATTGACAATTGATATAATTTTTTGATTTTGTCTCTTGCAATATCGCAAAGCTTCCAATGTATCCATTGTTTCACCACTTTGGGAAACAAATATAGCAACACCATTTTTAAACATTGGTGGTTCACGATATCTAATTTCCGATGCAACATCAATTTCAACAGGTATTCTTGTAAGTTTTTCAATCCAGTATTTAGCAACTAGCCCTGCATAATAAGCAGTTCCACAAGCAGATATTGTAATTTTTTCAATTTTATTAAAATCTATTCTTAAATCTGGAATAGTAAGGGTTTGATTTGCAGGGTGAATATAACTTGTAAGAGTATCACCTATCACTGTTGGTTGTTCGTGAATTTCTTTTTCCATAAATGTTTCATAATTACCACGACCGACTAAATCACCAGTTAGAGCAGTTTTTACAACTGGACGATTAACAATTTCATTTGAAAAATTATATATTTTTATATCATCATTTGTTGCGACAACATAATCGCCATCATTTAAATAACATATATCTTGTGTATATGGTGCAAGAGCCAAAGCATCAGAACCGAAATAAGTTTCACCATCACCAATACCAATAGCCAAAGGCGAACCTACCCTTGCCCCAATCATAGTATTATTATAGCCTGAAAAAATCATACATAATGCAAACGCACCTTTTAATTGTGGTAATATTTCTTGCACTGATTGTAAAGGTGTTTTTCCATCATTCAATTGTTGCGTTAACAAATGAACGATAACCTCTGTATCAGTTTCTGATTCCATATCGCTTGGTTTTAGTCCCAAACTGCCAGCTAGTTCACTATAATTTTCAATTATACCATTATGAACAACTGCAACTTTTTCTGTCATATGTGGATGAGCATTATTTTCACTAGGTACGCCGTGTGTTGCCCAACGAGTATGACCAATTCCCATTGTTCCAGAAATAGGATTTTTTGCGATTTCTTGTTCTAAATTAACAATTTTACCAGAAGCACGGCGACGATTAAGATTTCCATCATTAACAGTTGCAATACCAGTTGAATCATAACCACGATATTCCAGCCTGCGTAAACCATCAATTAGCAATTCACTAACTTGATTTTTTCCAATAATTCCGATAATTCCACACATACCACTTTTACTTTTCTTTTGAATCTCGGAATTTTTTAGAATAATTATCAATATTACTTTGCTTGGAACGACTTATTGCCATTTCATCTTTGTTAACATTTTTTGTAATTACTGAACCAGCACCAACCATAGAATCGTCCCCCAAATCAACAGGGGCAACAAGTGCCGTATTTGAACCAATAAATACATTATCACCGATTTGAGTTTTATGTTTATCGTATCCATCGTAATTACAAGTAATAGTACCAGCACCAACGTTAACGTTTTCACCCATTGTTGTATCACCAACATATGACAAGTGATTAATTTTACTACCCCTACCAATTACAGATTTTTTAATTTCAACAAAATTTCCAATTTTATTATCACCCTGTAATACAGTTTCTGGACGAATCCTTGCATACGGACCAACAATTGAATTTTCACCAATTAAACATTTTTCAAAATGTGAAAATGCACGAATTATTGTATTGTCTGAAACTTTAACACCTAAACCAAACACCACATTAGGTTCAATTACAACATCATTTCCAATTTTCGTATCATATGAAAAATAAACCGTTTCAGGTGCCAACATATGAACACCTTGTTCCAAAGCAGTCATTCGTAAATTATATTGACAAATAGATTCAGCAATAGATAAATCAATTTTTGAATCACAACCCATAACTTCATTTTCATCAGCAATAGCAAATGTAATTTTTTTATCTTGTAACTTTGCAATCTTGATTATATCAGTTAAATAATATTCACCTTTTTCATTATTATTATCAATTTTATCAACTAATTCAAATAACAAGTTAGCACTTACCGCCATTATTCCTGAATAACATAAATTAACTTGCTTTTGTTCGTCGTCACATTCTTTATCTTCCACAATTGCATCAACAAAATCATCATCGGCAACCATAATACGACCATATCCAGTTGGATCATTGGCAAGAAAACTTAATATAGATATATCAGCACTAGATTCATTTTTTGTGTCAATTAAATGCGCGATAGTATCAGTTTGAATTAAAGGAGTATCACCATTTAAAATAACTATTGTATCATTATTAACTGTAAATAAATCTTTGCAAGCCCTAACCGCCGAACCTGTGCCAATGGCATCTTGTTGCAATACAGTTGAAACATCACCTACAACTGATTTTATTTCATCTTTATTATGAGGGCTGACAACTACACACCCCATATGCGGATTTAATGGTTTTACTGCATTAATAACATAATTAACCATAGGTAATCCTGCGATTTTGTGCATAACCTTAGAAACCGAAGATTTCATCCGTGTTCCTTTGCCTGCCCCCATAATTATAAATCCAATTTTACTCATAAAAATATAATACAATTCAGTTTAAAATATATCCAATAAAACAATGTTACAGATTATTACAGGATTTATATACCTAGTAATTTATCCAATTCACCTGAATGTTCCAATTTCATAACATCATCACAACCACCAACGTGTTTTCCATCTATAAATATCTGTGGAACAGTATTTGCTTTTGGAAGCCTAGTTTTCATTAAATCAGAATAATCTTCGTTTTCCCAGATATTATAAGATTTATATTTAATACCTTTCATTACAAACAAAGATTTTGCACGATTGCAAAAACTGCATCCATCACGCCAAAAAATTTCTACTTTTGTCATAAAATTTTCCCTTATCAAAAAATTAATCATATTGAATTATAACATTTTTTGTGTATGATGTTAATATGAAAATATTTTATATAATAATTTGTTCTTTTTTATTCATTATGCCCGCAAAAGCCAAATTAAAAATTGGCACCATAATAAATGGTAAAGTATGGGTGATTGATGGCGATTCATTACGAATTAGTAGTAATGATTTTAGAAAATATGAAGTTCGCATATTTGGAATTGATGCCCCTGAACTTAATACAAAAAAAGGTAAAATAGCAAAAAAATTTATGATAAGATTAATAAAAAAAGGCAACAGAACCGTATCTTGTAAAGTAATTGATATTGATAAATACAAACGATATGTATCAGTGTGTAATAATAGTAAAGGCGATCTAGCAGAAATAATGTTAAATAACAAACAAGCCAAATTACTGACAAGATATTTATATCTTGCACCGCAAGAAATTCAAGATAGATATAATAAATATAAGTAAAATAATTATTTTTTAGTTAAATTAGCAAATTCGATATGCATATCAGGTTGTAATTTATTCACCAATGATCTAGCAACAATAGGTCTTTCAACATTTATGTGTGGTAATGCTTTCACAGTTAATTCAGAAGTTGGAAGTGAAGCCATGTCAAATAAGAATCTTAATATACTTACGTTACCCCAAGAAGATTTTTTTCTTTGCTCAATAGTTATCTTTTCTCCTGAAACTTTTGTATATGTAATTACAAGTGGTTGAATTGTTGTGGGGATAGTAAAGTTATCTTTGTTTAAAGCCCTAAACAATGTACTTTTAAATGGTAATAACATTAATGCATCAGATGACGTTGCTTCTGGAAAAAAGGCTATATTTTTAAGTTTTTTCAATGAATTTGCAACTGCTTTGATATGATTTTTAGAATCTTGTGGTTTTCGATTGATAAATATTTGCCCCGCTCTTCTCATTGACCAACCAAAGAATGCCCAATTTGACATTTCAGATTTTGCAACAAAATGTACATTATAAAGGCAAAATATAGCTAGTATTTCTGCAAAACCAAAATGATTTGATATTACAATTATAGGACGATGTTTGTTTTTGTACAAATCACCAACCACATTCAACTTAATCAAAAAAGCTTTAAGACTTAACCAAGCCCAAATACGACATAAGAAAATGCAGTATTTTTGAGGTATAGGTGAAAATAATATGACAATAGAAAAAAATAGAGTCAGCAAAAAAAACAATAAAAGCTTTATTGTTGTTAAAATGATATTAAATATAGACATTTCATACTCCTTGTAAATATTTTTTCTTTTTACCATAAAAACACTTGCATTTTAAGTTTTTTTTTGTTAAAAATCTCTCAATGTCAAGCCGACATAGCTCAGTTGGTAGAGCATCTGATTTGTAATCAGAGGGTCGGGAGTTCAAGTCTCTCTGTCGGCACCATATAAAAGTCACTTTACAAGAAGTGACTTTTTTAATATACAATTAATTCAAAATAAAAAGCCTCTTTATAAAAAGAGGCTTTTTATTATAAGAATAATTTTTTATGATTTCAAAATTTCTTCTTGATCATGTTTCCATTTTTCTTTTTCGTCTGATGTAGCCTTAGGACTAAATTTACCAGTTAATGCATAAATTATACCAATTAATGGCGAAATCCAACAAGCGAAAGCCAATGGAATATACAGTAGGTTTTCAATATTACCTTCTGATATACCCAAGCCTAGTGCCGATATAACGAATACACCACCCACATTCCAAGGAATCAAAGGAGATACTAATGTCCCACCTTCTTCAAGAGCACGAGATAAGTTTTTAGTAGAATATCCCATTCCACGATATGAAGGTGCTAACATACGCCCTGGTAAAGCAATAGATAAATATACATCGCCTGAAATAGCATTCGTTAATATAGAACTAATAATCGCAAAAATTTGTAATCCAGCAAAAGATTTAATTTTTTCTAGAACTTTTTCCATAATAACTTGTAAACATTTAGTGCGTTCCAATGCTCCACCTAAGCCTAGGGCAAATAACACTAATGTTAATACCCAATTCATAGATGTAACACCTCCACGATTTAGCAAGCTGTTTAATTCAACTAAACCTGTATCAATCTTGTAACCGTCGTATGCATAAATTAAAAGATTCTGGAACGAAACACCTTGTAACATTGCAATAATTCCACCCAAAACAACACCTGAAAATAGTGCTGGAATTGCTGGAAACTTTTTAACGGCTAGTATTATTACCAATAATATAGGTAATAATGTTAAAATTGAAATATGCGCTTTTTGTTCAAGAGCAGATGTCATTAGATTAATTTTTTCTAAAGAAACTGAATCTTCTGAAACTAATGAAAAACCTGCAAATAAATAAATAAATAATGCTATCAACATAGCAGGAATTGTAGTTGGTAAAAGATTTTTAATGTGGTCAAATAAATCAACACCCGCAACAGCAGGAGCTAAATTGGTAGTATCAGATAATGGTGAAATCTTATCACCAAAGAATGCCCCCGACACAACCGAACCAGCAATCCAATACGGAGGAATACCAAAACCTGCACCTATCCCCATAAGTGCAAGTCCAACCGTTCCTGTTGTACCCCAAGATGTACCAATAGAAACAGAAACAAAAGCACACAACAACATAGATGTTGCTAAGAAGTATGTAGGATTAATTATATGTAATCCGTAATAAATCATAGAAGGAACAGTACCTGATGCAATCCAAGTACCAACTGTCATACCTACTATCAACAATACTGAAACAGATGGCAGTGCCACACTAATTACATGGAAAATTCCATCTTGCATATCATCCCATTTAAAACCATTAAAATATCCAACTACACAAGTAAGCGCTAAGCCCAAGGCAATTGGTATATGAGGTGTAAAATTTTTATATACAAATAATTGTAGCATTAATAATAAAACCGTGGCAATTATAGGAACCAAAGCCATTATAAAGCTTGGTTTTTTATGTTTTTTCATATTTGAACTCCCTTCAAAAGTTAAGAATATAATATCAAAAATTACAGCCATTAAGTCATCAATTTTTTATTCAAAATTAAGTTATTATAATTTTTATATTGACAATAAAATAATAAGTTAGATAACCTGAATGTAAAAGTTTATTTTTAATTATTATATTATTTATAACTTTGCTTCAAAACCAAAAAATTTACATTACGATAATATTAATGCAAAAAAAAATTGTACATTAAAAAAACAACGAATAAAAAAATCAGTAAATTAACAAAGCATTCGTAATAAGCTATAATAATTACATTATAATATTAAAAAAAGCAAACGTTTTACTTGATTAAATCCAAATCCGTACAATTTATTTAAAATATTTAATTAATATTAATTTTATTAACTATATATTTTGCAATTGGTATTGATGACGTTGCCGCAGGTGATGGTGCGTTACCTATATGTAAACATCTTTCAGTTTCAATAAACAAAAAGTCATCTATTATTTCACCGTTTAATGAAACCGCTTGCGCCCGAACACCAGCGGGATAATAATCTAAATCATTCAACTTAATTTGTGAACAATATTTATTAACTCTTTTTAAGTATGCTATTTTTGAAATGGAATCTATTAGTTCAGAAATAGCTGATTTTTTATTATTCCATAACATAATCCAAAAACCTTTGTAAAAAATAGTATCTAGAAAGTCGTTAAAGCTAAAATCTGTCAATTTATAACCTTCTCGTTTAAATGCTAATACCGCATTTGGACCAACTGTAAAGCCACCTGTTATTTTAGGCGTTAAATGAATTCCAAGAAAAGGTCTTTCGGGATTAGGAACTGGATAAATAAGATGTTTAACTAAATCATCAGGTTGATTATTTAAACAGAAAAATTCACCCCTAAAAGGAATTATTTTATAATTAGTTTTACAACCAAATGATTCTACAACTTTATCAGAATGGAGCCCTGCACAATTTATAACCTTATTACATTTTATTATTCTTTTATTTGTTTTTACTTCAACACAATTATTATTTTCTTTACCTGATATAACTTGTTCATCATAGTGAACAAAACCACCATTAGACTTAAAAATCTCTTCCATTTTTAATGCTATTTGTTTGTAATCTGTAATCGCTGTATTAGGTGAATATAATGCTTGCAAACCATTTATATTTGGCTCTAACTTTCTTAGTTCTGATTTACTTATACTCTTTACAACTATTCCATTAGCCTTTGCTTGTTTTTCTAAATTTTTTAATCTTAACACTTCACTTTCACTAGTTGCTACAATTAACTTTCCTATTTTACTATATGGCAAGTTATGTTCTTTACAGAATTTTTCAGTTGCTTTTAACCCCTGCGAACAAAACTTTGCCTTTAAACTGCCTGATTTATAGTAAATACCAGCGTGAACTACACCAGAATTATGACCTGATTGATGACAACAAGAGTATTTTTCTTTTTCTATTACAATAATTTTCAAAGATGAATTAGTTTTTTGTAATTCCAAAGCAATTGCAATACCTACTATTCCAGCTCCAACGATTAATATATCGGTTGTATTGTTCATATTTATAATTTTTTATTTTTTGAACTAGTATAAAAAATAACAAACAATATTAATACTGCACCAATAATATTAGCAACTAAATTCAATGGGAAATAAGATAGAAAAGCACCTATTGCCAATATAAATATTTCTTTAATTCCAATCGGCCCTTCGCTGTATAATTGAATTATCGCATTAGTAGCATAAATACCAAACAATCCAAAAAATCCAATTTGTAATATTTCCAAAAATTCACCAGATATTAAAGGTGTGTATGCAAACATTAACGGTATAATATAAAGACCCTTTGCAAGTTTCCAACTTTCAAATCCGGTTGCCATAGGGCGTGAACCTGCAATAGCAGCAGCCGTAAATGCCGTAAGACATACAGGAGGTGTAACATTTGAATCTTGACTAAGCCAAAAAATAATCAGATGTGATATTAATAGAAATGTCATTAAAGTTGTCGAATCAATTAAAATAGGACGAATAGTAGTAATTATCTCAAATGGAATTGCACGCATTAAATCCCACGCTTGACTTTCAGTCATACCAGTAGTAATTTTTGCCACATTAGGATGGTCAATTAACAAGAATAAGCTTGATTTCGCTGGATCAACAATACCAACAACCAATTGCTTTACAATTAATCCATCAGACATAATGCCCGATAATGCAGGAGCCGTCAAAATAGCCAAAATGATATATGATGCCGTAGTAGGTAATCCCATACCAAGCACAAGTGATACAAGACCAACAAGAACAATAGCAAGCAATATAGAGCCTTGTGACCATTGGGCAATCATTAATGAAAAGCTATTGCCAACACCACTGGTTACAATTGCATTATTAATAATACCAATACTTACCAATAAAATAGCTGTCACAATGGCGCTACGTACACCATATGTAATTGCTTCTGATATTTGTGAAGGTCCCAAAACAATCGAATTAAATATCTTGTTTGAAAATAACTTAGATAGAATGCTTGTTAACCAAGATGTTAAGATAACTGCTATAATTGCTCCACAAGCTGAATAAGATGGGGTAACACCATATAACAACATATAAATCATTACGATTAATGGAACAATAAATACTAGCCCGCCAGATAATAATTTAGCCTTATCTACAACTAAATCAATTTCTGAACCAACATTATACTTTACAGATTCAATTCTAATCACAAAAGCAACAGACAGAAAATATAAAATAGCTGGAACAATAGAAACCATAACTATACTAGAATAAGGAATAGAGGTATAGCTTGCCATAATAAATGCACCCGCCCCCATAATTGGTGGCATCAATTGACCACCAGTAGAACTTGCTGCCTCTACACCACCTGCGAACTGTGCACGAAAACCATTTGATTTCATTAGTGGAATAGTAATAACACCTGTTGATGCGGTATTTGCAATAGCTGAACCCGAGATTGTCCCTGTTAAAGCAGATGAAATAACAGCAACAAACCCAGCACCACCTTTTATACGCCCTGCCGCTACTTTTGATAATTCAATTACAAAATCACTTGCACCAGAAACAACCAAGAAACCACCAAAAATCATAAATAGAGTTATATTGGTTGAGGATATAGTAGTTAGTGTTCCCAATATTCCTTCATCATTATATAAACTACGGAATAAAACATCGCTTATTGGCAAACTAGCCGAACGGAAAATACCAGGTAAATAACTTCCTAAAAATAGAATATAAGAAAGAGATATGACTATCAATACAGGAATAATCCAACCCGACACACGACGAGATAAATCAAGGCAAACAAAAATAATAAAAATTCCAGCAACCCAATCTATTAAACTAAATTGCCATTGTTGTCCTGTTAATGATAAAGTTCTCTGATAGATATCATCTTCTATGTATGCCATCCATAAAATAGCCAAAGCACCCAATAAACCATAAATAATATCAAACCACCAAACATATCGTTTATCTGAATTTTGTTTAAATGTACTAAAAACAATAGGGGCTAAAATACAATAGCCTGCGAAATGTATAGCATTTTGTATATGAATAGGTTCAACTATATATATGTTTGTTGCAATATGCCAAATACCAAAAGCAAAAGTAAATAAAATTACAAAAACTGAACGATTGTCTTTATCAAATATATCAAATGCACTTTTTCTTTTAGATGCTAATTCTTTTTTTATAGTGTTTACCATTACTTATCACTTTCAAGTAATAAGGGAATATTTTAATATCCCCTTATCAAGTATTTTATTCTAAATGAGCAGGAATTTTTAATCCAATTTCTTTATAATATTTCTTAGCACCTGGGTGTAAAGGCACTGACAAACCAGAAATTGCTTTTTCAATTGACATTGCTTCTGTCGCTGGATGAATAGCTTTTAAAAACGATAAGTTTTCATATATAGTTTTTGTAAGTCTATATACATGCTCTTCATCAACACTATCATTTACAGCCAAGAAATTAGATTGCGAAATAGTATTAACATCTTTTGTCTGACCTATGTAAGAACCGGCTTTAATTGTGTAATTATTCCATAAATTACGACCAGAATCAATTTTTTTTCTTTGTTCATCCGTAATATTTAAAATCATAAACTTACCTTCATTACTAGCCATTAATCTAGTTATTGCACTAACTGATTTACCTGATGGAATACCTGATAAAACAATCTGTCCATTTGCCATTGCATCAACTGTTGGTCCAAAACCACCATAAACAAGTTTATAATCTTTGTAAATATCAATACCTAAAGCAGATAATATTACTTTATTAGAACCAAGAACACCTGAATTCTTTTTGCCCATACCTGCTGCTTGTCCTTTTAATGCAACAAGATCAGATATATTGCCTGTCTTAACTTTACTAACAGGAATAATAAAATGTTCAATATTTTCCCATAACATTGTTATCGAACGAATATTTTTTTGCGGTTCAGTAATATCACCTGTGCCAGTTAATGCATATGAACCATATAAACCTTGTAAAATAGCAAAATCAGCAGTTTTTGAGCCCAAAGCTTGAACATTCGCCGCTGAACCAGCTGAATTAACCGCAGTTAATGAAAATTTATACTTCGGTAGCAACTTAACCTTACTTAATGTTGAAATAGCAGTGCCCACAGGGTGATAAGTACCACCAGTAGACGCAGTGCTTAAAATGTAATCTTTTGCTTGAATCAATTGAGGTGTAAAAGTAAGTATTGTTACAAACAAAGCAAACCTTTTATATTTTCTAAATATTTTCATAAAATTCTCCCTATATTTAAGAATAATAACATAGTATTAATTAATTAATTTAAAACACAAGACAAAAAAATTATCAATCATATTATTATAAATTTAAATAAAAAATAAAAAAGTTTTAAAAATGCATAGTAATGAAATAAATCATAGAGTAATATATTGTTGTCATTGCTATCCGTTTTTGGTTGTTTTAATACAAATAATTCATTAATTCCATATATTTGAGTTCATATTTGTTATGCTCATTATCTGTTTTGTACAAAGCATATTCACCTCTTACAATCTTGCTTAAGTAATTTTTATAGGATGAATAATGTATGATTCTCTCTTAATAAACAAAAAACATTTCTATGTAGAACACTTTTTCATCAACAATTAATTATTATTTAATCATATTTAGAATTATATTTAGATTTTGTGAAATCGTTTTTTCACCAACTAAATTTATATGCCCAACTTTTCTTTTACTTCTTGGTTCTTTTTCATAAGAATGATATTTTACAGTTGATAATTTCAAAGTTTTTTGTAAATCAGGCATTGAACCTATACAATTAACCATTACACTTTTATCATACGAAACATCACCTAGTGGCAATCCTGCAACAGCACGAATATGATTTTCAAATTGTGATGAAGTTGCACCATCAATCGTCCAGTGTCCAGAATTATGAACCCTTGGAGCCATTTCATTAGCAATAAGTTTTTCTGCGACACCATCTTTATTTGTTTGAACAAAGAATTCAATTACCATAACACCAACATAGTTTAATTTATCTAAAAAATCACCCATATATTTTTCAGTTTGTATTTGTAAATTTTGTGCTTTTGATGGAACTGTTGATGTGTGTAAAATTCCATCAATATGGACATTTTCAGTTAATGGATAAAATAATTTTTGTCCATTCCTTGCCCTTACTCCTATTAATGAAACTTCATAATCAAAATCAATAAATCCTTCCAATATTAATTGTCCTTGATTCCCCAATTCATTCCAAGAATTTTCAATATCGGATAAATCTTTTAATACAAATTGGCCTTTGCCATCATAACCACCGCAACAAGTTTTTAGTATAGAAGGCACACCAATTTCCGAAACAGCATTTTGTAAATCTTGTAATGAATTTACCTCTTTATAAGGTGCAGTTAGCATATTATTATCATTAAAATTTTTTTTTTCGTTTAGACGATTTTGTCCTATATGTAAAACTGATACAGGTGGATAAATACTTTCTTTGTTTAATAAATTTGTAGTATCAATATTTTCTGTTTCAAACGTAGCACAATCAACCTTATCAAGAAAATGTTTTACAGATTTTTCACAAGACATATCAACTTCTATAACAGTTGCCACATCACTTGCACAATCATCTTTTTTTCCAGAACATATAACGTCAATTCCAAATGGACGAACTGCTAGTGCCATCATTCGTGCTAGTTGTCCTGAGCCAAATATACCAACTTTTGTCATTTCTCCAACCTTTTATAAATCTTTTTCTGATAATGTTAAATCTGATAAAATCTTATCTCTTTCTTTTTGACGATAATGAATTAAATTTTTATCAATTTCTGGATAAGAATTTGCCAATATTGAACTTGCTAATATACCAGCATTCTTCGCCCCTGCTTTACCAATAGCCAAAGTGCCAACAGGTATTCCCCCAGGCATTTGTACAATAGATAACAATGAATCCATACCATTCAATACCTTACTTTGTATTGGAACACCCAAAACAGGTAATGTAGTTTTTGATGCAATCATACCAGGTAAATGTGCCGAACCACCAGCACCTGCAATAATTATTTCTATGCCCCTTGTTTTTGCATTTTGTGCATATTCAAATAATAAATCAGGCGTTCTGTGTGCTGATACAACTTGTTTTTCATAAGAGATATTTAATTCGTCTAAAACTTTTGTTGTTTCAACCATTGTCGCCCAATCGGATTTTGAACCCATAACTATACCAACTTTTACTGTCATCTCATTATTTCCTTTTCCAATTTTTTACTACATCTAACAAGACCTGACTTTCCAAGTCTTGTACTTTTTTCTTTAATGTTTCTACATTATCAGTACTTAGTACATCACAAGATTTTTGTAAAATTATTTCTCCACCATCGACAACTTCATTAACATAATGTACAGTACAACCAGTTATTTTTTCATTAGAATCTAGCACATCTTGATGAATATCATTATTAATACTACCTGCAAATTTTGGTAATAAAGAAGGATGAACATTTATTAGTTTTTTATTCCATTTTTTAACAAATTTATCACTTAGAATACGCATATAACCTATTAAAATAATAATATCAATATCCGCACCATTTAATTGTTCATTTAATTTATTATCATATTCACTTTTAGACAATCCATTAACTGGCCTGAATATACCGTTAATATTGTATTTTTTAGCTCGTTTTAATATTCCTGAATCTTGTCTATCAGATATTATAAATGATATTTTTACATCAATTTCACCGTTTTTAACAGCATCAATTATTTGTTGTGATGATGTCCCGTTTGTTGAACCAATAATAGCAATATTTAATGTCATAATGAATCCTTGCTTTACATTTTATTATATGTGTTTTTTCCCCTTAATTTATTCATATGTTCGATACGAATATTAATTAATTCAGTTGTTCCAATATCTTTGCGGTGGAAAAAATTACCCTGTATTTTTTCAATTTCTGTTTGTGCAATTTGTTCCGCCTGTACAATGGTATCAGCAACCCCAACAATTGCTAATGTTCGTGAACCTGTGGCTATTATATTATTATCTTTAATATCCACAGCACCCAAGAAAATTGGCACATTATCAGAAAAGTTATCAATATTAATTAATTCACCTTTTAATGGATTATCTGGGTATCCATTAGGTACAACATATTTACATACGGTTGCTTTATTTAAAAATTTAACTTCTAACTTATCAAGTTGTTTATTAATTATTGCATCAATTATTTCAACAAAATCAGTTCCAAGTAATGTTAATAAATTCATTGCTTCTGGATCACCAAACCTAGCATTATATTCTATTAATTTTACCCCATCATCTGTTGCCATAAACCCACCATATAAAATACCTTTATAATCATCATTATATTTTTGTTTTAATGCAAGGGCAACTTTTTCATTAATTTTTCTAGCTTTATCTATATCATCATTACTAATAAAAGGTAATCTGTGATTTGAATCAGTATATGTTCCCATACCACCAGTATTAGGGCCTTTATCACCGACGAAAGCTCTTTTATGGTCTTGTACAATTGGCATATGAATTAAGTTTTCACCATCACAAAAACTAATGAGTGAAAACTCTTGTCCTATTATTTTTTCTTCTATTACAAACTCACCGCCTGCATTTATTAATTCATTACAATAATCTAGTCCATCTTGTAATGAAAATAAATGATCGCCATAAACCTTTACACCTTTACCGCCCATTAAACCATCAGCTTTTATAACATATTTATCTTGCAATTTTTTTAACACTTCTTCAACACCTTCGATAGAAGTAAACTTTTGAAAAAATGGATTACCAGATATATTATAATCTTTTAATAATTGTCTTGTAAAACCTTTTGATGTTTCTAGCTGAGCTAGTTTTTGTTTTGGCCCAATAGTTGCAATATTGTTATCCCATAATATATCTGCCAAACCTTTTTCAAGGGGACCCTCTGGTCCAATTATTACCGTATCAATTTCATTACTTTTAGCACAATCTAAAACATTTTTCACATCTAGAATATCACCTATAAAATAATCAACGACTATGTTTTTTATTCCTGGATTTACACTAGATGAAAAACAGTATACACTAGGTTTTTTATCTGATTTAACAATTGATTTAACTATTGCGTGTTCCCTAGCACCACTTCCAATAACAAGAATTTTTTTCGTCATAATTTTATCCATATTTTAATAAATTATTGTTTATATAATTTTTAACATTGTTTATAATTCGGTTATTAACTTTACTATAATCAAAATCAGCAGTAAATTTCTGATTTGTAATTCTTTCAAATAATTCAAGTGCTTTTTGAGAAGTAAAATCCCATTGCTGTTTTGTAAGCCAACCTTCCGATATAATTTGATTTGCTGTTATTAAACGGTCGTGTTTTATTTCTTTGGTAGTAGGAGTAACAATATTTTTTTCAAGTTTTTGATTTTTTTGTAATCCCTCTGGTAAATTGTGTCCACAATATGAACGTACTCCCTTGTTATAATTATACCACATTGAAGTATCTGTTGAACCAGTTATATATCCACGAACTACAAACTCAATAGGTAAAACTTTACATTTTTTAGTTACAACAACATTAACATCAGGGCTCGCCACAATATGGTTTTTTATTATGTGTTTTGTTTTTTCAAACCAAAATAAACTAGTTTGATTTAATACCTGACCTTTAAAAGGAATATATCCTAGCTTTGATAAACTGGAACATCATCTAGCACAGAATCAGGTCGTGACATATAAACATATTCAAATAAACAAGGACGAATTGGTTTATCACCAGCACATTTTTCACGAAAAGAATTACCATTTTTATCTATAAATAATGCTTCCCCTGCTAATATATCACCAACCCTTTTAAATCCTGTTATATCAAATGCAACACTTTCTGAGGCAACCATATAAGATGTTTCTTTACCAATATCAACAGCTCCAAAACATAAAGGACGAATTCCATTTGGATCGCGAAAAGCAACCATTCCAGCACCTGCTATTAATGCAACAACAGCATAACCACCCTTGCATATTTTGTGAACTTTTTTTACCGCATAAAAAATATCATCTTTTGTTGCAATAACGGAATTTCTTTCACTTAATGCATGAGCAAATACATTTAATAAAACTTCTGAATCCGATGATGTATTAATGTGTCTTAAATTATTATGATATAATTTTTTTTGAATTTCATTAGCATTTGTTAAATTACCATTATGTGCTAAAACTATTCCATATGGCGAATTAACATAAAAAGGCTGAGCTTCAATAGATGAAGAACAACCGGCCGTTCGATAACGAACATGACCAATACACATATTACCCTTTAACTTCATTAAGTTATCTTCATCAAATACTTCTGATAACAAACCGTTGTTTTTATGTAAATAAAATGTTCGATTATCACACGATGCTATACCTGCCGCATCTTGTCCACGGTGTTGTAACATTTGTAATCCATCATATGTTAACTGAACTGCTAATTCTTTTGTAAAGACACCAACGATACCACACATTTTTATACTTTCTTAGAAACAAAAATATAACAAAACAAATAAATATGATTTAACACAATGAAAGCAAAAAATACAAGCACTTTTTTTTAAAATATGCAAAAAAGTGATAAATTATTAACCTGTTAAATGATATTTATATCTATAAGTGGTTATTTTTTTTCTTATTTTATTGACTTTTTAACAAAAAGTGATTATATTTCCACCAGATAAGCAAAGTAATAGGAGAATTCATTATGCAAATAAAAGAATCTTTAACATTCGATGATGTATTATTAACACCGTCATATAGTGAAGTATTACCAGACACAGTAAATATATCCACCAAGTTAACAAAAGATATAAATTTAAATATTCCTTTAATTTCAAGTGCAATGGATACTATTACAGAACACAATATGGCAATAGCAATGGCACAAATGGGTGGAGTTGGTGTCATACATAAAAATCTAACTATCTCTGAGCAAGCAAACCAAGTAATAAAAGTAAAAAGATTTGAATCTGGTATGGTAAAAAATCCAATTACAATTACCAACGACAAAAAACTAGGTGAAGCATTACAAATTATGCGTGATAATAACATAAGCGGTATTCCTGTGATTACCCCTAGGTCTGGTAGATTAGTTGGTATTCTAACAAATCGTGATGTTAGGTTTGCAACAGATATGGAAACCCCAATTGATAAATTAATGACAAAAAGTTTAGTAACAATAACAGAAAATACAGATTTGGAACAAGCAAAAGCATTATTACATAAACACAGAATTGAAAAATTATTGGTTACGAATGATAAAAAAAGATGTGTTGGATTAATAACAGTAAAAGATATCAATAAAGCTTTTGAATACCCTAATTCATCAAAAGATATTAATGGATCATTATTAGTTGCAGCAGCAACGGGAACAGGTGTTGCAGGTTATGAAAGAGCTGTTGCATTAATAGAAGCAGAAGTTGATGCATTAGTTGTTGATACAGCACACGGTCATTCACAAGGTGTAATAGAACAAGTGGCAAAAATAAAAAATGAATTTCCCAATATACAAATTATCGCAGGTAATATTGCAACCCCTGATGCGGCAAAGGCATTAATAGATGCTGGTGCAGATGCGGTAAAAGTTGGGATTGGTCCTGGTTCTATTTGTACAACAAGAATAGTTGCAGGTGTCGGTGTTGCACAATTATCAGCAATTATTGAAACTGTATCTGAGGCAGAAAAACAAAAAGTACCTGTTATTGCTGATGGCGGAATCAAATTCTCGGGTGATATTGCCAAGGCTATTGCCGGTGGTGCATCATCCGTTATGATGGGTTCTGCCCTAGCTGGTACAGAAGAAACACCAGGGGAAACATTTCTTTATCAAGGAAGAACTTATAAATCATATCGTGGAATGGGTTCACAAGGTGCAATGATGCAAGGTTCCGCAGATAGATATTTCCAAGGTAAAATAAATGATGCAAGTAAATATGTCCCAGAAGGTGTAGAAGGTCGCGTGGCATATAAAGGATATGCTTCAAGTGTTATTTATCAAATGATTGGTGGACTTCGTTCATCAATGGGCTATACAGGCAATAAAAATATACAAGAAATGCAAACTAAATGTACATTTAGAAAAATTACAAATGCTGGATTAAGAGAAAGTCATGTTCACGATATAACCGTAACAAAAGAAGCACCAAATTATAACTCTTCTAAATAAATTAAACTAGAATACTAAACATATTTGAACAATGAATAAATTTTCCTTGTTCAAATATGTTTAGTATTTTCTATATACTCGCTCTTTTTATTTTATCATTAATTGCAATACCTATGCCATAATTAGGAATGGGTGCAATAGCTATTTCATTAAATTCAGATTCATCTGCCTTATATAAGGCATCAAATAAATTACTAGCGACTTCAACTAAATCACCATTTTCAGAAAGATTTATAAAACAATCTTTACAATCACCATAACCTAAAAAGGCTTGGTTTACATTGGGTTTATCAATATTTATAAATAATTTTTTCTTAGGTTTATAATGTGATTTTAATTGACCTGGTGCAATTGGATTATTTCCTTTTGCAAAGGTCTTTTCAATCAAGGTAAAACCAATAAAATATTCTAATTCCTCTTGTGTAATAGCCCCTGCTCTTAAAATTGCAGGTTTATCAGTACTTAAATCAATTATCGTAGATTCAATTCCAACCGAAGACGCACCGCCATCTAGAATCATATCAACTTTTTTTCCCAAGCTTTTATATGCGTGCTCTGCCTTAGTTGGTGAAATTCCTCCACTATAATTAGCGGATGGAGCAAACAAAGGAAAACCGCACTTATTAATAATTTTGTTACATATCTTATTGTTTGGTATACGAATTGCAACAGTATCTAAACCAGCACAACCTAGTTTAGATAAATTTGTATTATTCTTTCTAGGCAAAACAATCGTTATACTGCCATGATTAAAATGATTTAACACACTTTTTGCTATATCATTAATCACAGCTATTTTTTCAACCATTTCAATATCACAACAATGTGCAATTAATGGATTAAATTCAGGGCGATTTTTTATACTGTATATTTGTGCCACTGCTTTGTCATTATTACCGATACCAGCAAGCCCATATACAGTTTCAGTAGGCATAACTATATTGCCACCTTTTTTTAAAATATCAACTGCTTTATCTATATTTTCAATATTTGGATTATATATATTTTTCATAATAAAAAAATAATAACAATATATATATTTTTTACAACTTTTTTATGGTATAAAATTTTATATGAATATTTTATTTTTTATTGAAAATTTACAAATAATATTTGTCTTTTTAGTATTAGTTGTAAGTTTCTATCTGTATACATCAGGAAAATTACCCATAGATATTGTTTCTGGTTGGGTTCTAATATTATTAGTATTATTTTTCTATCTATTTCCAGTATATGACGAAATTGGAAATAATAAGCTAGATTTTATACATATATTCAAAAGTTTTATCAACCCTGCTGTAATAACGATCATATCACTTATGATTATTGGTTTTACAATGGGTGAAACAGGTACAATTGAAAATATTGCTAGCAAGATTACAAAAAACAAAAAAACAAATCCATTCTTGATTTTAACTGTTATATTAATAGCGGTTGGATTTTTATCAGCTTTCTTAAATAATGTTCCAGTCGTAGTAATATTTATTCCTGTTATTATATCATTAACCACAAAGTTAAAACAATCTCCAACTAAATGGTTATTACCATTAAGTTATGTTACAATACTAGGTGGTATGACAACTTTGGTTGGCTCCTCAACTAACTTAGTGATTTCAGGAGCCATTTCGCAAACTGGTGAAGAACCTTTTACATTTTTCTCTTTTACTACAATTGGACTTTTGTTAGCATTCTTTGGTTTCATTTATTCTCTTTTGATATTACCAAGATTACTTCCAAAGAAAAAACCTCTTCGCAATCAAATTCAAGACGAAGAAAATGAAAGAAAGTTTTTTGCAAATATAAAAGTTAATTCATCATCTCCCATCTCAGGGAAAATAATTAATGGTTGGAAAATTGAAGGATACGATGCGGAAATAATAGCCCTTACTCGAAACAATGATACAATTGAACGACCATTTGATAATCGTGTTGTATTACCCAATGACGATATATTAGTCTTGTCAGACAGAGAAAATTTATTGTTATTTGCATCTGGTGATATTGAAAATATGACAGATCACGATATTATTGAAGGCGAAGAACAATTACTAGCAGAAATTATAATATCCAACAAATCACCATTTATTGGAAAATCATTACGCGAAATACAGTTAACTAAAAAAAGACAACTAGTTCCAGTAGGGATAGAAAGAAATTCTGGAATATTACAAAATGAAATAATGGATATAAAACTAAGATTAGGCGATCTATTATTAGTTGTTGGAAGTCGTGAAAAAATTTCAGCTATAATGGACTATACAGATTTCATATTAGTGCAATCATCTTCTGATGAAATTCGTCATCGTCATCATACATTTCACACTATGATAATTTTTATACTAACTATTATTGCTATTTCAACAAACATATTACCCACCGTTATTGCTACATTGATTGGAGCAATGGTTATGATTTCAACAGGTTGTATATCATTTAAGAAAGCAATAAAATCAATTGACACAAAAATAATAATGCTACTGGCAAGTACATTATCATTAGGGCTAGCATTACAAGAAACAGGTGGAGCAATGTTAATAGCAGACATTATGTTATATGCATTAGATGGATTTAGCCCAGCTATAATTTTAAGTATATTTTTCCTAATAATAGTTGTAATGACAAATGTTCTATCAAATCAAGCAACAGCAGTTATATTCACCCCAATATCAATTTCCATTGCAAAAAGTTTATATGTTGATATAAATGCATTTACATTTGCTGTTATATTTGCTGCAAACTGTTGCTTTATTACACCATTTGCATATCAAACTAATCTATTGATTATGACCCCAGGGCAATATAAAGTAATGGATTTTGTAAAATTTGGTACTCCCCTTGCTATTTTAATATGGATGTTATATAGCATTGTTGCACCTATATATTTTGGCTTTTAAACTCTGTATTACACACTTGAAATTATTCAGTGAATCGTATAAGTTTATAGCTGTTGAAAATTAATGAAAACATATCTAGCAAAAAATTAGTAATAGTTCATTTCTTGTAATGGAAAATAAAATGATGAAATTATAACGATAGGAATATTAAAATGAATAATGTAGTAGTAGTTGGTTCACAATGGGGTGATGAAGGCAAAGGTAAAATAGTTGACTGGTTATCTGAACAAGCTGATTTGATTGTTCGTTTCCAAGGTGGACACAATGCAGGACACACATTAACTATTAATGGTAAAGTTTATAAACTTAATTTATTACCAAGTGGTATAGTTCGCAAAGGCACTTTATCAATAATTGGTAATGGTGTTGTAATTGACCCTTGGGCATTAATTGAAGAAATAAAAAGAATTTCTGAACAAGGAATTGAAATATCGCCTACTAATTTAATGATAGCTGAAAATGCTCCTTTAATTTTACCAATTCATTCTAGACTTGATATAATTCGTGAAGAATTAAAAGGTAAAAATAAAATTGGAACCACTGGTCGTGGAATTGGACCAGCATACGAAGATAAAGTTGCTCGTCGTGCAATTCGTGTTTGTGATTTATTTAATGAAGAAATTATCACTCAACGAGTAGATAATTTATTAACTCATTATAATCCACTCTTTAAAGGAATGGGGCAAGAACCGATTAATCGTGATGAATTAATAAATCAAATAAAAAATATAGCATCCAAAATAACACCTTTTGTTGGTGTAGCTTGGAAAAGATTAGACCAAGCACATAAAAATAATGAGAAAATATTGTTTGAAGGTGCACAAGGTGTTCTACTTGACATTGACCACGGAACATATCCATTTGTAACATCATCTAATACGCACGCTGGACAGGCAAGCGCTGGTTCTGGTGTTGGTGCTAATAAACTTGGTTTTATACTAGGTATTACTAAAGCATACACAACTCGTGTTGGTTCAGGTCCATTCCCAACAGAATTATTTGATGAAGTTGGAAAAGGTCTTGCAAAACGAGGGCACGAATTTGGAACTGTAACCGAAAGACCGCGTCGTTGTGGTTGGTTTGATGCTGTATTAGTTCGTCAAGTAAACAAAACTATGGGGGTTAGTGGCATGGCATTAATGAAGCTTGATGTCCTAGACAGTATAAAAGAATTAAAAATATGTGTTGGTTATGATATTGATGGCAAGGAATATGACCATTACCCAGCATCAACAGAATTACAAGCAAAAGCAAAACCAATTTATGAAACAATGCCTGGCTGGAGTGAAGACACATATGGTTGTCGTGATAAATCTAAATTACCAAAAAATGCTATTGCATATATAAATCGTATAGAACAATTAGTTGAAACACCTGTTGCTGTTTTGAGTACATCACCAGAACGAGATGACACAATTTTAATACAGGATCCCTTTAATAAATAATATGGTTTATAATTACAACATTTATATTTGTTGTCGCAATTCCATCAATTGCCATTGATATATTGTTGCCTGTAATTTCCAAAAATAGTAACTTTCGTAATATTAATGGGATTTGGAATTGCACCTATCATTGTTGATTTGATATCACATATTAATAATAACAATATATATAGTTTCACAAATAGAAAATGAATAACAAAAAAAGATAATTAAAAGATATCTATTACATAGCCATATTCTATTTGTTAAAAATTCAGTTTTTCTTTTTAATAACTATATTTTATATGAAAATTGTTTTTATATGGTGCCTCCGGAGAGAATCGAACTCTCACTTCCCGAAAGAAACTAGATTTTGAGTCTAGCGCGTCTACCAGTTCCGCCACAGAGGCACACCAACACACTTATATTATTTTAAATTCCATAAGTCAATTTAAAAGTAATATTAATTAATATTTTTTTAATTTATTAGAATAAACTACTAATTAAGAATAATTTGAGCTTTGCATTTCTTTTAATCTAGACAAAGTTCTTTTATATTCAAATTCAACTTTTTTACCAATATATAATTGTTCTGCACTTACTTCTGCTGAGATTATTAATATTCGTCGTTTTTCATACAACGCATCAACTAATAATATAAATCTTTTTGCTGTTGCTGTATCTTCTGGTGGAATTTGTTTCATATCACTCATTACAACTATTTTAAAGTTTTCTGCTATATAATTAAAATCTTCTACTCCATAAGGCGAAATCATCAAATCTTGATACGTTGTACAACAAACATTTTGACCAGCTTGATTTAAATACAAATTATGCCCACGAATTTCGGCTTTTAATTCTGTTAATTCTGAAAAATCTGAAAAATCATCAATAAATCTTTGTAATTTTCCCCTATTTACCGGTGTCAATGGATATAAATAATATGGGAATTTATTAGCACCAGCTTTTGCACGATAATCAATTATGCTATCCATATCATAAGGAATAGTTTTTTCAAAGAATTTCTCAACATAAGGTTTAAATATAGAAGAGCCACCCCCTCTTGGTGTTAATTTTTCTGGGGTGAAATTTGATGTACATATCATCACACCGCCACCTTGTATTATATATTGAACAACTCTTCCAAATAAAATTGCATCACCCACATCACCAACAACACATTCATCAAGACACAGCAACCAATTTTCTTTTAAAATATCATTAGCAATTTGTTTTAAGGGGTCACTTTTATTGGAAGAATGATTTTTCATTCTATAATTTAAATCCAACAGAAAATCATTAAAATGCATATATATTTTTTTATTAGTAGGTGCACTTTCATAAAAAAAGCGTAACAATAATGATTTTCCATTACCAACAGAACCATACATATATATTCCACAAGGTTGCTTCTTAGAAAAGAAAGATTTTATAATTCCTTTTTTTGGTTTATAACCTTTTAAAAGACCATGTATTTGATTAAGTTTTTTTAATGCATTTCTTTGCTTAGGGTCATCTTTTATTTCACCAGCATTAATTTTGTTTTCGTAATATTGTTCAGGAATAATATTTTTCATAGCGATAATTTAATATATAAAACTTAAGAAAGCTATTTTTATTTTAATTAGTTTAGTTTCTACCAATTTGTATAAATCGCTCAGCTCTCATATCAACAATTTTATCTTTATCAATTGATTCTAGTTCTATTATGTCTTGTTCCAATATATCGGCAACATTTTTAATTGTTTGTTTTTTATTCCTTTGTGCACCACCTAATGGTTCAGGTATAATACCATCAATCACACCTAATTCTAGCAAATCTTTTGCTGTCATTCTTAATGATTTAGCTGCTCGTTCTGAATAATCAGCAGAACGCCATAATATTGATGAGCAACCCTCAGGTGAAATTACTGAATAAACAGAATTTTGCAACATATATACTTTATCTGCTGTGGCAATGGCAATTGCACCACCACTTCCACCTTCGCCAATAATAACTGATATGAAAGGAGTTTTAATAGTTAGACCCTTTTCAATTCCTCTAGCAATTGCTTCGGCTTGACCGCGTTCTTCTGCACCCAAACCTGGATATGCACCAGCTGTATCAATCAACGATATAACTGGAATTTCAAATTTTTCCGCCATATCCATAATTCTTTGTGCTTTTCGATAACCTTCTGGTCTAGCAGAACCAAAATTATGCAACATACGGCTATCTGTATCATGTCCTTTTTCCTGTCCTATAATCGCAACAGAACGACCACGAAAACGACCAAATCCAGCAATTAATGCTTTGTCTTCGCTAAATTTTCTATCCCCTGATAATGGAATAAAATCTGTAATCATTTCATCAATATAATCAAGCAAATGTGGGCGATCTGGATGGCGAGCAACCTTAACAATTTGCCAATCATCAAGATTTTTATATGTATTTTCAATTAATTTCATAGATTTTTGTTCTAACTTTTGCAATTCACTAGCAATATTTATATCGCCATTATTTGACATATGGCGTAATTCGGATATTTTTCCCTCTAATTCAGCTATGTTATGCTCAAAATCTAAATATGTTCGCATTTTTCCCTCAATAAGTTAGAATATTTTACGTTGCAATATTATCATAATATTTAAAAAATATAAACAAAATATTAAATTTAAATAGAATCTATTTTATAATCGTTTAATGGATGGTTATCAAAAACCAACTCTTTCATTCGTTCACTTAATATATGAGTATATATTTGTGTTGTTGATATATCCGAATGCCCCAACATTGCTTGAACAGCTCTTAAATCGGCACCACCATTTAATAAATGTGTTGCGAATGCGTGGCGTAATGTATGTGGTGATATACTATTTCCATCAAGACCACAATTATTACATAAATATTTTATATACTGAAATACCCTTTGCCTTGTTAAGTGTGGTGTTTTTTTACCACTTGATGGAAATAAATATTTTTCTCCACCATTATTAATAATATAAGAACCTCTAATATCAAGGTAATTTTTTAGAGCATTAATAGCATCATTAGATAGAGGAACAATTCTTTCTTTTCCTGCTTTACCACTAACTAATAAATATTCAAGTTTTCCAACATATTCTTTATTACGAATTACAGAAATAGGTAATGAAACAAGTTCACTTACCCTTAATCCGGTTGCATACATTAATTCAACTAAACAAGATAATCTAAGGGAATCATAATCAATTGTATTTCTTGCCATTTCTAGTAATTTATTAACATCATCTATGCCAATAAATTTTGGAATTTTTTTCGCTGTTTTAGGTATTGATAACTTACGTGATGGGTCATCTTTTCTTATACCATCAATCAATAAAAATTTATGATATTGCTTAACTGATGATATATGCCTTGATATACTTGAATTTAAAGCACCACTTATATGCAAATTTGCAACCCATTTTTCAATATCTTGAAATTGCGAAGTCAATTCACATTTATTAATTTTTGTTAAAAATTTATAATATTTTTTTAAATCATATTCATAAGAAATTATTGTATTTTCAGCTAGTTTTTTTTCAACTTTAAGCATAGCAAGAAATGAATTTAAATTTTTCATAAATAAATAACTGACCTTTCCAAAATCAAGTTACGGATTATACTTATAAAGTCAGCACGATATAATGCATTAATTATCTTAGCAAATTCAGTATCATTTATTTCAACTTGATTAACAAACTGTTGCGTAATCATTAATATATGAATTGGGTCTTGGGCATTTTTTATATATATTTGCAATGCCTTTGACTTAGCAGGATTTAAAATACGAACCTCTTGATATGAACTGTTTTGTGATGCGAATAACCAAGAAGCATCACTTATTTTATAACCAATAGATTCTAACATAGAAAAAGCAGAGGACATTTTTAACCCTGAAATTCCTTTATTATTTCCTAATTGCTGTTCTTGTTCTTGAGATTTTTGATAGTTCATCCAAATTACTCGTTGTTGTGAATTTTCAGCTAGAGGATTGTGATTGACTTTTTTAATTCGTTTGACATTATTCTTCACAGGTTCTTTATTGCTAAATATAGATGAAAAGAGACCACTTTTCTTTGACTTTTCAATTTCAATATTTGTTTCAAAATCATTGAAAACACCATATCTTTGATTAAATAAGATTGGATTTTCAGTTGGGTTAATAGGTTCAAGTACAGCTCTTTCAAACCATAAAGCATCTTTGTTTTCCTGCATCCATTTATTACCATTATCAATATCACCTATAGAATAAAATAATTTTGCAACCTTAACTCCTTTTTTACCATTAAATGGCAGAATATTTTTTAACATTGGAGCAAATATACGAATAACATTTATTTTTTCGCTATAAGATTCTGCACTAGATACTATATTTAAAATCTCATCAATTTTATTTTTTTCATTTAAAATCATTAAAGATTTATAATATAAATATCTTTGGTATGTTTTTGGGTAATATTCATTACCTGTTTCATTATCAACTACTTTTTTAGCAAAAAAATCATTACTTAAACTATTGTAAACAGCATATAATTTATCATTGTCAATTGCATCATTAATAAATAGATTTTCTGCGATTTGTAATCGTTTATATGAATCAATTTCTTTGTTTAGCAACAAACCTCGTTTTATATAAATATCATTAATATCATCGTATATATATGTTCCAAAACCAATTAAACGCATAATATTTAACGTCCAAACATTTATATCAATTTTCTTGTTTGATGTTATTTCTTGGTCAAAAACATAATACAATACTAATTCTTTTAACCCAATTGGAATTGGAATGTCGGAAATTTCAATTTCATTAATTTTTTTATTAATTTCTTCTTTTTTATTATCTGAGCCATCATATGCAATAGTTAAACAAACTAATTTTGTTGCTTGCCAAAATGGTAATTCTAGCACCTCTTGTTTTTGCTCAGATAATGTTTCACAAACTAACCTATTATCAAAATCAACCAATCCCATTTTGACAAGCTTTTGAGCAAACAACTTATTTCTTACATCGATAGGCATAATTTGAATCATTTGTTTTGCATCATCAAACCTACCAGCATTTATTAATAAATCTATTTTTACCGTAGCTATTTTACCTATATCTTCGTCTGAAGTTGGTTTAGGGATATTGACTTTTGACAGAATAATACGACGAATAGCCGAATTATAAGCATAACTTTTGGTGTTAATTTTTATTCCTTTTAATATATTTAAAATATCAGTGTAGGAACGATTTTTCCAATAATCTAAGTCAACACCACCATTATATTTATCATAAATTCCAACCACATCAGCAACTGAAATATCAATATTTACATCTTCTGCTTTGGAGGGGGCTTGTTCTAATGTATTATTAGATTCTATTTTATTATTATCAGAGTCAATTTCTTGTATTTCTATTTCTTCAATATTTAATATTATTCCAGCATCAGATACAGGTTCTATAATTTCAGCCGATTCTAAATTTTCCTGAGCAAAAGAATTAATAGAAAAGCTAAAAAGTATCAATAGTACTGAAAAAAATCTTATTCTTAAAAACATATTATTGTATTTAATCAATATCTAATATTTTTACAGTTTGTTTTTGTTCTATTTGAATATCTTGTAATCCCATATAAACAAAGACACCCAACACTAAACATAGCAATAAAAAAAACATTTTAAACATAATTATATTCCTTTATCATATTATACATTCAAACAATAATAACCTTAATCAATTAAAAATAAAAGATTTTATTAGAAAAAAAAAAAAATTTGATTATAATCATAATATGTTGAAAATCAATAAATCAATAAGTCTTGTGGGAATGCCTGGTGCAGGAAAAACCTGTATAGGTAGGGAAATTGCAAAATTAACCGATTTACCTTTTATTGATGCAGATGTAGAAATTAAAAAATCAGCAGGCAGAGAAATTGTTGATATATTCAAAGAATTTGGTGAAGAACATTTTCGTGAAGGTGAAACAAAAGTTATCAAACGAATACTAAATAGTAAACAATGCATACTAGCAACAGGTGGTGGTTCTTTTATAAACACTAATACAAATAAAATCATTAAACAAAAAAGTATGTCTGTATTTATAAATGTTGAACTAGATATTTTATGGCAAAGAATACAAGGCAAAAAACACCGTCCGTTATTACAAGGTAATAGCGCAAAAAAAGAATTAGAAAATACTTTGAAAAAAAGGTACGATATATATAAGCAAGCTGATTTACATATAAAGTATAGTAATACAAACAGTCCAATCACAATGGCAAAATTAATAATAAAAAAACTAAAAAAGTATGAATAAAATAAAATTAAAAGTTGAATTAGGTAAAAATAGTTATCCTATATTTATAGGAAATAATCTATTAAGCAATATAGGTGAAAAAATTAAATCCTTTACCAATCTTGGTTATACAATTGTTATTACCGATGAAAATATTGCAAAAATTCACTTTCCAACCATAAAGAAAAGCCTAGAAGAAAACGGTATAAATCCAAGATTACATATTATTGATAGTGGTGAAAATTCAAAATCTCTAGAAAAATATTCTAAATTAATAGAAAACATTTTAGAACAAGGAATTGAAAGAAAAACAACACTCATAGCATTAGGTGGTGGTGTAGTCGGTGATTTAGGTGGATTTGTTGCATCTTCATTATTAAGAGGGATAAAATTAATTCAGGTTCCAACTACATTATTATCACAAGTTGATAGTTCAATAGGCGGTAAAACAGGAATTAATTCAAAGCACGGGAAAAATTTAATAGGAGCATTTTATCAACCATCAATGGTAATTTCGGATATAGATGTGTTAAAAACATTACCAATCCGTGAATTATCAGCCGGCTTAGCTGAGGTAATAAAATATGGTTTAATCAAAGATAGAGATTTTTTTAACTATCTAAATACGGTAATTAATAATATTCAGAATAATGATTTTATTAAAATTGTAAAAACAAGTTGTCAAATTAAAACAGATTTGGTTTCAAAAGATGAAAAGGAAAATGGAATAAGGGCATTATTAAATTTAGGTCATACATTCGGACATGCTATTGAAAGGTATTGTAATTATGACGGAACCATTTTACACGGTGAAGCAATATCAATTGGAATGGTTCTGGCATATCGTATCGGGGTAATAAAAAAAACAGCAAATAATCAAGATCTAGAACAAGTTATACAAATTTTTAAACTAGCAAAACTACCAACTAAATTATCAGATTTAGGTATTAATTTTGATAAAAATAAATTATTTGAATATATGTACAAAGATAAAAAAGTAGAAAATGGTAAATTAAAACTAGTTTTACCTAACAATATCGGTGATGCTTATACTACCACTGATGTTAATGTGAATGATATTAAACTTGTTTGGGAAAATGCATAATGGAAATTAACAATATTATAATAGCAATAATAGTTTTATTATTAATTGGAATTTCAGGTTTCTTTTCTGGAACAGAAACAGCTATGACTGCATCAAGTAAAGCAAGATTAGTTCAATTAAGTAAAAAAGGAAATAAAAAAGCTTCAAAAGTTTTATCCTTGCTATCAGAACGTGAAAAATTAATAGGTGGATTATTATTAGCAAATAATTTTGTTAATATTTTAGCATCTGCACTTGCAACCACTTTATTCTTGTCATTAATAGGTGAAAATGGTGTATTCATAACAACAATTGTAATGACTGCATTAATTGTTATATTTGCAGAAGTATTACCAAAAGTATATGCAATGAGTAATTCCGATAAAATGGCAATGAAAGTTGCACCAATAATTCACTATATAATATTAATTCTATCACCATTAAATAAAGGTGTAATATTTGTCGTAAATAAAATATTATTAAAATTTAATGTTAATCAAAATAATTACGATAGCCAATCACAAGAAGAAGAATTACGAGGAGCAATTGAACTGCACGATGGTGATGATCCAGATTATAAACACGAACGCGAAATGCTTCGTTCTGTTCTTGACCTTGACGATACATCAATAGAAGAGGCAATAACACATCGCAAGAATGTGGTGACGATTGATATTAATGCTAGTCCAGATAAAATTGTTGAAACATTCATTAATTACCCTTTTAAAAAATTCCCTATTACTAATGGAAGTGAAAATATCATAGGGGTAATTACACAAAATAATTTAATCAAACAAATCTATCATTATAACAAAAAAAACAAATCATTAAATCTTAATGAACTTATAGAAAAAGCTTGGTTTGTTCCTGAAAGCACTTCTATGCTAGACCAATTGCAAGCATTCCGTGATAAAGGAAATCATTTTGGAATTGTTGTTGATGAATACGGTTCATATATGGGGGTTATAACTATAACCGATATATTTGAACATATTGTTGGTGATGTTCATAGCCAAGAAAATCAATCAAATTTACGCTCATTATCAGATGGTTCATATTTATTTGATGGTAATGAAAGTATACGAAATATAAATAGAGAGTTGGATTGGAATATTAATGATGAACAATCAAGTACAATGGCTGGATACATAATTCATAATTCTCAGAATCTACCGACCGAAGGACAAATTTATTATTTTGAAGGATATGAATTTATAATTGCCAAAATAGAAAGACAACAAATTACAAAAATTCGTGTGAAAAAAATAAATTAATTCTTAATAATACAATCTTTATTTAATGCAATATTTGGTTTTAACAAAGGTATTTCAAATAGTTTCTTTTTAGTCTTAACATATTTGTGTACTCTTTTTTCATATACTCCTACTATTACACCACTGTTTTCTCGTAAAATATATTTTAAAAACTTCTCGCAAAAATTAAATATTTTGTGATTAAAAAACTTATTAAATGGTGGATAATAAATACTATAATCTATTTCCAATTCAAAAAATCCTGTACTATTTAAAAGTTTCTTTAATTGTCCTTTGGTATATGAACGACCACTGCCAAACGGATTATTAGTTCGTCTTGACCATAAACCAACACGATTTGGAACAACAACTATTATTTTTCCACCGCTTGGTAAAATACGATTTATTTCTGCCATTAATCCCCAAGGACTGTTTGAATGTTCTAAACAATGCACCAGTAAAAAAACATCACAACTATCATTTGAAATTGGTAAATGGTCTTCTTCACAAATAACATTAATATCATTTTTATCGCAATAAAAATTATCAATAAAACTTGGTATTAATGATAAGGTCGTGCATTTATTATCTTGAAAATGTTGTAAGTATTTTTCAGTATATCCAATACCCATAACAACTTTATTAAGCCTTGTATCAATATATGAATTTATCTTTTGTTGAACAAATATTTCAACAGATTTGCCTAAATTATTCTTATAAAAACTATTTAAATTTTTAAATTCCATACTATTTTAAATGATTATCAATATATTGCACTAAATCTTCGTAATTATTTTCTAGTACATCATATTTTTCTTGTTTTGTAAATATATCAGACATATGCTCCGGCACATTAACCTTTTCACCAATAGCCTGTTTTAGTACATCAGGAAATTTTGCAGGGTGTGCAGTTGCCATAACCACAACTGGTGATGATGTTTTCATTTTACAGCCTGCTTGTAATCCGATTATTGAATGCGGGTCAAATATTATACCTTTGTCATCTTTCCACTTTTTAATCGCATTTAAAGTGTCATTATTATTAATTGACATACCTTGAAATTTTTTATTTATTTTTTCCCACATACCATCTGACACTGGCATTTTTCCTGTTTTACGAAATTCAAGCATAGCATCATTAACTTTTTCAGCATCACGATTTACACTTTCAAAAGCAAGTCTTTCAAAATTAGAAGATATTTGTATGTCCATACTAGGACTATGTGTTTCAACAACCTCATTAATTGACATATCTTTATTAATCAAAAATCTTGTTAAAATATCATTTGAATTACTAGCAACCATAAATTGGTCAACAGGTAACCCCATTTTCATTGCAAAATAACCAGCCAAAACATTACCAAAATTACCAGTTGGAACAGAAAAAGATACTTTATTATCAGGTACACCAACACGACTAGCACTGTAAACATAATATACAATTTGTGCCATTATTCTTGCCCAATTAATCGAATTAATAGTTGATAAATTTAATTTTTTACGAACAGGTTTGTCATTAAATAAATCTTTTACCAAATTTTGACAATCATCAAATGTACCTTTTAAGGCTATATTAAATACATTATCTGCATCAACGGTTGTCATTTGAAATCTTTGTACATCAGATGTTCGCCCTAATGGGTGCAACATAAATATATTTATACATTCACGATTTTTACAAGCCTCTATCGCAGCCGACCCCGTATCACCAGAAGTCGCACCAATGATTGTTATTTTATGATTTCTTTGTGATAATACATAATCAAACAATCGTCCAAGTAATTGCAAGGCAAAATCTTTAAATGCTATGGTTGGTCCGTGGAATAATTCACAAACATAAACATTTTCTTTTACTTTAATTACTGGTGCTATGTCTTTATGTGTAAATCCAGAATAGGAATCATTAATCATACCCCTAAGGTCATTATCTGGTATACATTTACCTACATACGGTTTGATAATTTCAAATGCAATATCAACATATTTCATTTTCTGATATCTTCTTAAATCAGAATCAGTGATTTGAGGATGATATTCTGGAACATACAATCCACCGTCTTCGGCTAGACCAATTAAAAGAACATCTGAAAAGTTTAATTTTGGTGCTTTGCCTCGTGTAGATATATAATACATAATATCCTCTGTTTAAAAATACATTGAAAAATTTATTTAATCATCACGAACATTGCAATTACAGCAATAGCAATTAATATTAATATCATATTTCCATTATTTTTATTTTCAACTTTTTTATCTGATGATTTAACAGATGGCTTAACAACTGTTTTTTTAGCAACAACTTTTTTAGCAACAACTTTTTTAACAGGTGTTTTTTTAGCAACAACTTTTTTAACAGGTGTTTTTTTAGCAGTCGATTTTTTAGCAGTCGTTTTTTTAGTTTTCTTACTTGCCATATTTTCCCTCATTCTATTTTGTTTAATTAAAAAACTTAACAAAAGAAAAATATCACATATTGTATTGTTTTTCAAAGTATTTTTTATTTATTAATAACAACGATTAATATGAACACTCTTGAAAAACTTCATCTATACCTTTTTTATCCAAAATTTCAGAATTTATATCAGCAAAAGATTTATTATTTTTTATGACTTCTTCAATTGTTTCTAAAAATTTAGTTTCATCATCACCATTAACATTTAGACAATTACGATTTTTTAGGCCTTGTTTTGATAACTTAATAATATCAATTCCAATTTGTTGCAATGTTTTGTTTCCCAAATTAGTATTTAAACCATTTAATGGAACATCATTTCTAGCATTAATTATATCATCTTTACTAAATTTTTTTATATATTCATAAGTCATATTTAAAGTATCTTCATCATATAATAAACCAACCCAAAATGCAGGTAAGGCACACAACTTGTCCCAATCACCTGTATCAGCACCTCTCATTTCAATGAAACCTTTTATTCTTACTTCTGTAAAAACAACTGTAAGATGATCTTCCCAATCTTTAATCGTTGGTAACTGTCCTTCAAATCCTTGTAGTTTTCCATTCATAAAATCAACAAAAGACAAACCAAGAACATCATGATAAATACCATTACGATTAATAAAATACATTGGTACGGACAAAATATAATCAACCCATTTTTCAAATGAAAAGTCTTTTTCTAATACAAATTCTGGTATTCCACATCTATCTGGGTCGGTATGTTTCCATAGATGAGAACGATATGATTTATAATCACTTGTTTTACCAGATATGATTGATGAATTAGCAAATATTGCGGTTGCAAGAGGTTGCAAAGCAAATGCTACCTTCATTTTTTTTACCATATCTTGTTCACTACTGTAATCTAGATTAACTTGTACAGTACAAGATAACGTCATCATAGTTGTACCAAGTTTACCTTTTGTAGGCATATATTTTTTCATTAATGAATAACGCTTTTTAGGCATCCATTCAATTTCATCAACACTGCTAACCGGGTCGTATCCCATTCCTAATGTAATTACACCCATATCATCACAAACTTTACTAACTGCTATTAAATGATTATTTATTTCGTTACATGTTTCATGAATGTTTTGTAATGGAGCACCAGATAATTCAAATTGACCACCTGGTTCAAGTGTAATACTATCGCCATTCTTACCTTTTAATCCGACAATATTTCCAGATTCTACGATAGGAATAAAATAGTCACTCTGTAATTTTTCTAATATAGTTTTTATTGATTTTTCACCAAAATATTTTAATCTTTTTTTAGTTTTTTTACAAAATAAAAACTTTTCGTGTTCTGTTCCAATACGCCAATCTTGTTGTTTTTTACAAGAATTTAAAAAATAATCTATTAATTGTTTTTTTTCAGTTATATATTCATTTTTTTCCATAATTAACCTATATAGTTTATTGAATCACACCAATCACCTATTGTTGCCTGCAAAGCAGACAAAACAGCTATACTAGCAGTTTCAGAGCGCATAATTCTAGGACCTAATGAAATGGAATAAATATGTTCCTGCTTAGATAACCATTTATGCTCATCGTCTGAAAAACCACCTTCTGGACCTACTAATATTGCGATTGGCTTATTACTTATTTCAGTGGTGATATCATTAATATTTTTACCGCCTCTTTCACAACAATAAATAATTGGAATATTTTTATCCCAACGACGCATTACAGTTGATAATTTTTCCTCATGATTAATTTCAGGTATATCCAATCTTTTACACTGTTCAACAGAACCCATTATATGTTCACGAGCTTTATCAATTCTAACTTTTGGGGCATTTGTTCGCTCTGTAATTACAGGGCGAAATTTTCTAACACCAAGTTCTGTTCCTTTTTCAACAACAAAGCGGAAGTTATCTTTATGAATAGGTGCATTTAATAGTGTAATATCATAACCAAAATAAGGATTTCTTACACGATGTAAAACATCAAATTCAACAATTGATTTTGATAATGTTATTATTTTTGCTAGATATTCACCATTGTTTTCATTGAATAAAAACACCTGTTCACCAACATTTAATTTCATTACACTTCGTAAATAATGTGCCTTAGATTTATTATGTTCCACAACAGCTGTTTCATATAATTCACCAGTAATATATATGCGGGGGACGAATTTATTAGACAATTTATAATCCTATATGTTAATTATTCTTTTAATTGTGTAATTATATATTAAGGAACTAATATGTCAACTAATTCAGACATTAATAATAACAATAAAATAATAAATAAACTACCGAGTAAAATTCAACATTTTTTAATTCTAGCTAGATTTGATAGACCAGCTGGATATATGTTATTATGGATTCCTACATTATGGGGATTGCTAGCATCATCAATCGACCAAAATATAAATTTCAAAGATACAATTTTATATATAATTTTATTGTTAATTGGAAGCATTGTTATGAGAGGTGCCGGTTGTACTTGGAACGACATAATAGATATTGAATATGATAAAAAAGTAGCACGAACAGCCACACGCCCAATTGCAAGTGGAAACATAACAAAAGCACAAGCTTTTATCTTTTTAATGATACAATTATTAATCGGTTTAACAATTTTATTATTTTTACCAATTAATTCAATAATAGTGGCAATAATATCTATTATACCTGTTGTAATTTATCCTTTTATGAAACGCTTTACCTATTATTCGCAAGCTTGGCTTGGTTTAACATTTAATTGGGGAATTTGGGTTGGTTGGTTTATTTTTTCAAATGATAATTTAATTATACCATTATTACTTCATATAACTGGAGTTTTTTGGACATTATCATACGACACAATTTATGCTCATCAGGATAAAACAGATGACATATTAATCGGAGTAAAATCTACCGCTTTAAAATTTGGTAGTTTTACTAAATTATTTCTCTTTATTTTTTATACAATTTTTATCGTTATTTTTTATATAGTTATCAAATTTCTATCAAATGAAATAATATCATTAATTCCAATATTTATATGCATACCACTAATAATTTACTATATCTATATACTTGATATTAACAATCCAAAAAATTGCTTGAATATTTTTAAAGCTAATATTTATATTGGTTTAATATTAACTTTAAGTTTTTTATTTAATTTAAAGTATTGATATATTATACTACTTGTATATTATCTTTGAAAAGATTAGGGTTAACAAAACATATAAATGTGATTTAATGCTAAATCATGTTTTAGAATAATTTTATAATCAACAAATTTATAATCAACAAAAGGAAGTAAAAATGAGTGAATATGATTTAGTAATAATTGGTTCTGGTCCCGGTGGTTATGTCTCGGCAATTCGTGCAGGGCAACTAGGTATGAAAGTTGCTTGTATTGACAAGCGTAAAACACTAGGAGGAACTTGCTTAAATGTTGGTTGTATACCATCAAAAGCTTTATTACAATCATCATATAAGTTTTATGATTCTCAGAAACATTTTGCAGAACATGGTATTATAGCTGAAAATGTAAAAGCCGATATTGGGAAAATGCAAGAGCGTAAAAACAAAGTTATAGGTGATTTATGCAAAGGTATTGACTTTTTATTCAAAAAAAATAATGTCGAAAAAATTACAGGAATTGCAAAATTACTAGGTGATGGAAAAATATCAACTGGTGATAAAGAAATAACAGCAAAAAATATTTTAATTGCTAGTGGTTCAATTCCATCAAGCTTACCGAATATAGAAATAGATGAAAAAAATATTATTTCTTCTACCGGTGCACTAGAACTAGATAGCGTTCCTGAAAACCTAGTTGTAATTGGCGGTGGAGTTATTGGTTTAGAACTTGGTTCTGTTTGGTCAAGATTGGGATCAAAAGTAACAATTATTGAATATGCTGATGATATAATTCCAATGATGGATAACGATATCGTGAAAAACTTTTCTCGTTCAATGAAAAAACAAGGTATGCAGTTAAAAACAAAAACCAAAGTTGTTGGCGTTAAAGCAACAAAAAAAGGTGCAACAATTGAATTAAATGATCGTGATAATGACAAGTCAGAAACAATTGAATGCGATAAAGTACTAATTGCTGTTGGTCGTAAACCATATACCGATGAACTAGGTTTAGAAAATGTGGGAATATCAATTAATAAACACGGTTTTATTGATGTAGATAAAAATTTCAAAACATCTGCTGATAATATATATGCTATTGGTGATGTAATCGGTGGAGCAATGCTCGCTCACAAAGCCGAAGAAGAAGGTGTGGCTTGTGTTGAACAATTATCCGGACTAAATTCACATATAAATTACAATGCTATTCCATCAGTAGTATACACACACCCAGAAATTGCAAGTGTTGGTAAAACTGAGCAAGAAATAAAACAACAAAATATTGAATACAGTGTAGGTAAATTTTCATTCATTGCAAACAGTCGTGCTCGTGCAATTGGCGAAACTGATGGTTTAGTAAAAGTAATAACAGAAAAAGAAACCGATAAAATACTAGGCGTGCATATTATGGGCGACCAAGCTGGTACAATCATACACGAAGCTGTAATAGTGATGGAATACACAGGAACCTCCGAAGATTTATTCCGTTGTTCTCACGCTCACCCTACATTAAACGAGGCGGTAAAAGAAGCTTGCCTTGACGTACACAAAAGAGCAATTCATTCATAATGTAAAATTAAAAAAAAACCATTCAAAGGTGTAATTATATACACCTTTGAATGGTTTCACATCATACTCTGTTTATGTACCGTATAACACGGTACATATAGTTAAAAATAGTTTATATTGTAAGTAAAGGTATTCGCCTTATACTTAGTTCCACCTGCAGGAGCTGCTCTAATTGTTATAAGACCAGGATTAAGATGACTTCCAATCAAATGACTAAAAGGTCTATAGGTACTGCCTTCTGTTATAGTGTATGTTAAGTCACCCATTTTAAGGTTATCATAATCAACCACATTAGATCCATCAAGTTTTAATAACTTAAGAACATTAGCCCAACTAGTAAGACCATCAATACGTTTTAGAGCAAAGTCATCTATAAATTCTGTTTCAGAATCTTTATTTGAAGTCTTCACAGCATTAGAAAGATCAACCACACCAGTACTTTCATCAATTAATGCCCCAAGAGCACTACCTAAAGGGGCATTAACACTAGATTCACCTACCTCTCCTACAAGATTAGGGGGAGCAATAAGATTAGTAACTGGTTTTTTCTCTAAATACACTTTTTCAGAATCTTTATTTGAAGTCTTCACAGCATTAGAAAGATCAACCACACCAGTACTTTCATCAATTAATGCCCCAAGAGCACTACCTAAAGGGGCATTAACACTAGATTCACCTACCTCTCCTACAAGATTAGGGGGAGCAATAAGATTAGTAACTGGTTTTTTCTCTAAATACACTTTATTTTCGCGTATAACTTCGTCATATCTTTTATCCCAAATTTGTGTAGTGTTTGCTTTTGCAATATTTACTTGTTGACTTAACTTCTCTCCAAAATTATATGTAAAATTCACAAATAGTTTTTTAGAAGAATTATTTTGATTAGATTTATCATATTCACCACCAAAACTTATGTATGGTGTTAAAAAATATTCCGCACGCAGTTTAGTTCCTGATTTCTTAACTACATTACTAGAAAAGTCATACCTGTTTATATTAAACTTAGAATTTGGAATGGATGGAATTTGAGCACTAAAAACAAAATCATAACCATTTAAAACTCTCTCATCATTTATAAAACCTGACTGACGACGATAAATATTACCATAAATGTCGCCCATAGAATCTTTAAATTCAAGACCTAATGAAAATCGCTTGTGGGGAGATGAAAACAAACCTTTTTCCGCATTTTTTAAATCATAGAATGCATTAATACCAAAAATAAAATTATCGACACCTGATGAGTATTCAAATAAATTTAGAGCACCCAAACCAAGGTTTAATGTTTTACCAACTTCACCCTTATTATAGCCGAAAACGACCTTGGGCAAAAACAACTTGATTAGATGTTTCTGAAAGAACTGAAAAAGCGGTAAAATTATATTTGGAGAAAGAATCAATCCCCCCTTTAACCCATTTTACACCTAGAGTATCAGCATTTTTATTTATTCCTTGGATGATTTTTTGACCAAGATAAGAATGTGCATTTAGGTCTTTAGTCTTAGGAGAATCTCCAGCATATACTAGTTGGGATATGACCTGGGACAAAACAACTGTTAATGTTTTAAATTTATAAGATTTATCCATTATTATACTCTTTGTTTAATACTTTATATATATGAGTAATTTAACACACTTGTCAATACTAAAAATAAATAAAGCTATCCTTTTGGGTGGGATTTTTTAAATTGTTCAATTAAATAAGCGCTGTCAACTTTTGTATATCGTTGAGTTGTGGATAAACTTTCGTGTCCTAATAATTCTTGTATAGTTCGCAAGTCGCCACCAGATTGTAATAATTCAGTTGCAAATGAATGTCTTAGAGAATGAGGAGTTACAGATTCATCAAGATTCAAAACCTGACGAATATCACGGATTGTTTTTTGAACAACTGTACTTGATAAATTACCGCCCTTTTGTCCTTTAAATATTAAATCATTATCACTTAATACATATGGAACATTATTCAAATAATTTTCAACTGACTGTATAATAATAGGTAGTAATAAAATCATTCTTTGTTTATTGCCCTTACCTGTTATTATCATTGTATTATCTGAAATACTTTTCCAATCTTTTAATGTTAAATTAAGTGTTTCGCTAATCCTTAAACCGCAACCGTACATTAACACAATCAAAGCTATATTGCGTTGATAAATCCAACCAGAAAAATTATGACTTACAAAATCTATTATCTTTTTAATATCTAAATCATCAACTGCTTTTGGTAAAGTTTCTTTTAACTTAGGAGTACTTACAATATATATGCTTTCATTTTTTATATTATGAAATTTTTCCAACCATCTGTAAAACGTTCTTATCGTTGATAACTTCCTTGCCACAGATGTTGACTGAATGCCTTTGTCATGCATATAAGCTAACCAACAACGGATTTCTTTATGATTTATATTAGTAATAATATTTATATTAATTTCACAATCAAAATGTTTAAAGAAAAATGAAAAAAAATCACATAAATCATTTTCATAAGAAATTTTAGTATTATTAGAATAACCTTTATTATGAATCACATAAACAAGAAAATCTTGAAATAATTTTTGTAATTTTAAATCTAAGGTAAAACTAACCATCTTCTAACTATATAACCTAATGTATTGCATAAAAAAGATATACTTTCTGTACCGTGTGAATAATTAAAAATACCGGCTTGTGAAATACCAAATCCAACTAATGCATTTGGTTTATCATCACCTAAAGGTAACCTTACCAATGCATAAGAATTAATTAAGACAGACCTTGAACCAAATATATCTTTGCTAGTGCCATTTGATTCAATATATACATCACTATCGCCTAAATATTTATCAACATCATCAATATTTAAAAGTGACATTCCTTTTAAAGGAAATTTATTTTTCGTATCTGTTTCTATTGCTATTATAATCATATCTAGTTCTAATAATATAGCCCAATCACGATAAATTACATCTATCAATTGAGTCATACTTTCAGATGCCAATGCAGATAATATACAATCTTGTATTCGCTTGAATGTTATAAAATTAGCTTTTCCTAAATCAATTAATACTTTTTTTTCTATTTGGTCTTTTGCAGAATTTTCACGTATTTTTTTAAACATAAATTGTTGAAAATCCAAAACATCATCATCTTGTTCAGGAATAAGTTTTGAACCATTTTTTTCCCAAAAATCAAGATTGGATTTCAAATACTCCAAAACCATATCATCATTTAATTCGTTTTTTTTAATATCACTCATTACAATATACTTTGTTTTGTTTCTGCCCAATCTTTTTCAAATGCTTCTAAGCCCAAATCTGTATAAGGGTGTTTGTATAATTGATGAAATACCTTTGGTGGTATAGTAATTACATCAGCACCAATTTTTGCAGAACTAAGTAAGTGCTGTGGGTGGCGAGCTGATGAAACCAATACCTCTGTTGTAAAATCATAATTATCATAAATATCACAAATATCAGCAATCAAATCCATTCCGTCAATTCCCCAATCGTCGTGCCTGCCAACAAATGGTGAAATATACTTAGCCCCAGCTTTTGCTGCTAGTAATGCTTGATTTGCGGAAAAACACAATGTAACATTAACATTAACACCAATATCTGATAACGACTTACAAGATTTTAATCCATCAACAGTTAAAGGAACTTTTATCGTAATATTATCACCTAGTGTTAATAATTTTTCAGCTTCTTTCATCATTGTATTATAATCAAGTGAAATACATTCAGCTGACACTGGACGATCACCCAAAATAGTTGATATTTCTTTTATAACTTCTAAAAAATTTCTTTTTGACTTTGAGATTATACTTGGATTCGTTGTAACGCCGTCTAGCATACCAGTTTCATCTATTTTTTGTATTTCATTTATGTCTGCTGTATCAATAAAAAATTTCATTTTTATGTTCCTTATAATAAATACTATATCACAATCATATAACAATATTTTTTTTTTGCAATAAATTAACAAATAAAATAATAGTCTAATAAAATTTTATAAATTAATAATGTGGTGGTATGTGTGATTGATAATTTATCGAAGGTCGTATCATTACAACAGAATAATTTTTTCGTCCAAAATTACTGGGTAATTTAACTTTATGTTTTTTACTTGGTACAGGTAATTGATTCCCACTTTCACGCAAAACTTCCAAGTATTCCATTAACTTTTCACCCGCATTGTAAATAGCATCGTCAACAGACGAACCTGTACAGACACAATTTGGTAAATCAGGGAACATAACCCCTATTTGCCCATCATCTTCAAATAATATTGCAGGATAATTCATATATTATGTCTATCTTAATTTAAAAGATAAATCAAGATTGATTTATTAATAAAAAAAATATATAGTACTAAAAATGTACGAAACAAACAATGGTGGTGATTATGATTATTGAACAATTAATATCAGATTTTTTACAATCTACTGGTAATGTAGGATATATATTATTAGGAATTTCAGCACTAAGCTTGGTTATAACTATATATAAATTATATGAATTTTTATATGTTGGTGTAATTCCAACACCTTTTACCAAAAATAAATGGGCGAAAACTTTTGAAAAAGCAAAGAACCAACAAGAAATTGAACAAATAGGAATTCAATATACTGATTCATTACAAAATGGCTTTTTAATATTGTCTCTAGTTATAACTATTGCACCATTACTTGGATTATTAGGCACAGTAATTGGTATGATTGATGCCTTTAAGATTATGGCTTCACTAGGTGATGCGGTAAATGCAGCAAGTCTAGCAAGTGGTATTTGGAAAGCTTTAATGACAACAGCATCTGGTTTATCTATTGCAATATCTGTTTTACTTATATTAAATGTATTGCAATCTTTACTGGACAAACACATCAGTAAATTAAACTATCTATTAAAAAAATGATCGCAAAAAAAATTAAAATAAAAGGTGACATTACATTAACACCATTAATTGATGTTGTGTTTATTTTGTTGATATTTTTTATGGTAACAATGTCATTATTTAATGTCAGAACTATAAAAATTAATTCACCTAAAACCACAAATGCAATTAATCAAAATAGTAATAATGATGTTAAGGTTTTTATTATTAATAAAAATTATATATTAATTGATAAATTAAAATTAAATAATGCTCTCCAAGCTAATAAATATATTAATAATTACATAACAAAAAATAACAACAAAAAAATTATATGGGGAATAAAGCCTGATAAAACAGTTGATGTTGAAAGATACTTATCAGTTTGGAAAAAACTTAGTGATAATGGACATAGTATCAATATAGTTACACCTAAAAAAGGTAATATAAAATGATAAAAAAAGCTGATGGATTTAAAAGAATAAAAACATTTAATGATGATTCAGTATTACCGCTTATTAATATAGTATTTTTATTATTAATATTTTTTATTGTTATGGGTAAATTTTATAACAACGAAATTAAAAAAACAGACCTAGCTAATATACAATCATCAGGTAAATTAAATCACGAAAATATATTAATAAGAATTAATAATAAAGGACAAATTTTCCATCATGGAAAACAAATTAAATTAAATGAAATAAAAATTGAAAAAAATAAAATTATGACTATTTCTATTGACCGAAAAACGCAAGCTATAACGTTATTAAATATTTTAAATTATTTAAAAAGTAGAAATATCAAGTCTGTTGATATTGCTGTTAAACCAAGTAAGGGATAATAAATAATGATCAGTTTGAAAATTCGTTTTTTTATTTATTTATTATCTGTTGCAACTATATTTATTATTGGTTTTTCATATCATCTATTCTTTAACAATTCACTTAAAAAATCAGGAACAAATGGATTTGATATTTTAGGATTAAAATTACAGATTCAATTACAACAAGTATCCCAACCAAAAACAAATATAATTGTTGAGAAAGAAAAACTTAAAAACACAAAGTCTGTATCAAAGAAAAAAGATGAACTAGCTATCAACAAAAAAAAAGAAGATCCTAAAAAACAAGAAAAACCAAAAAAGAAAAAAATAATAGTTAAGCAACAAAAAAGAATATATGACAAAGGTAGAATTGGTAAAGCAAGCCTTATATACGCACATAAACTAAGTGGGTTTATTCAACGAAATATGATAATACCTAAAAATATTTTTAAAAATTATAAAGTATTAATAAGATTTCGCATTAATGCAAATGGTGAAGTTGTATTATTAAATATCAAAAAATCAAGTGGTAGTAAAAATATAGATAAAATAGCACTAAGGACAATTCGTAATATATCTCCATTTCCAAAACCACCGTTTATCGTAAGAAAAAGTGATATGACATTTGTAATTCCAATGGAATATAAATTACAATAATATTGACATATGAATTGTTTAGCTTGCCCTATAATACAATATATATTATATAACGAATATGATTAATGTTGATATTGTAATAATTGGTGCTGGTGGTTCTGGCCTTATGTGTGGAGCAACTGCTGGTAACCTAGGGCGAAGTGTTGTAATAATTGACCATGCAAAAAAGATAGGTGAAAAAATCCGTATCTCTGGTGGTGGAAAATGTAATTTTACTAATATTCATACAAGTCCAGAAAACTATATATCACAAAATCAACATTTTATTAAATCCGCACTAACACAATATTCACAGTGGGATTTTATTAAAATGGTTGAAAAAAACAATATTGAATATTATGAAAAAACTTTGGGGCAATTATTTTGTAAAAATTCATCGCAACAAATAATTGATATGTTAATAAAAAATTGTGAAGATAATTCTGTAAAAATAAATATGAAAACTAATATATTATCTGTTGAAAAAATAGATAATGGATTTATTGTTAGCACTGATAAAAATCAATACAATTGTAAATCACTAGTCATATCTTGCGGTGGTTTAAGTATTCCAAAAATTGGAGCAACCGGATTAGGTTATAAAATAGCAAAACAATTTGATATTCCTGTAATACCAACTGCACCAGCATTAGTTCCACTAACTTTTAATCCTGAATTTTTAAGTACATACAAACAACTATCAGGTATTAGTTTAAATGCAACCGTATCCACAAGTAATATTTCTTTTAACGAAGGTATATTGTTTACGCACAGGGGATTATCAGGTCCTTCTATATTACAAATATCATCATACTTAAAATCAGGAACACCTATAAATATTGACCTTTGTCCAAATATTAATATAGAAGAACTTTTGTTAATTGAAAAACAAAAAGGTAATAATAAAAAAATATCGTCTATTATAAAAAATTACTTACCGCAAAAATTAACAGATATTATAATAAAAAATTTAGATTTTAATTCAAAACTTACTGAAACAAGTAATAAAAATATAAACCTTATTGCAACACATATTAATAATTGGAAAGTTATACCAACAGATAGCGAAGGTTATCGCACAGCAGAAGTAACTGCAGGCGGAGTTGACACTAATTATTTATCATCTAAAACAATGGAAACAAAAACTGTCAAAGGTTTATATTTCATTGGTGAAGTCGTTGACATAACAGGTTGGTTAGGTGGTTATAACTTCCAATGGGCGTGGTCATCTGGTTTTGTTGCAGGATTAAACGCTTAAATATTTATTTTTATTTTATATTAATATAAAAACAGAATTGAAAATTTCTAAACATAAAATTAATAATATTGAAATTTAATTATTGTAAACTATTGAGCACACGATATTCCTGAACAAATAGCACAATATTTAGGGACTCATATATCAGATAATGCTGATAAAAATAATATTTAGTTTTTTAATTATACAGTATTTTTATAAAAATCTAAAATTTCAGGATTGTTTAATATTGTTTTATTCACAAGATTTTAACCAAACATCGTATACTGCGTGTTCAAAGCTATTAATAGATGGATTTGAAGCAAACATCCAACCTTGAAAAATTAGATCTTGTGATTTTTCTGGCTCTACTATGCTAAGATAAACTGCTGATTCTGGTACTTCTTCTGGTGGAGTTTTATCACATTTTTGCACGAATATGTCTAGGCTATCGATTGCATATGTTTCACCAATACGCATTTTATATGTTTTTGTATTTGCTGTTACTTTATCCAAAACAATAATATTGGCATATTCAGATAAAACAGAATAACTATTAACAGGGAATAATAATAATAAACATATTAGTAATTTTTTCATTGTTTAATCTGTTGTTAAAAATATTAATTTACCTAACATTTGTTCAAGACTCACAATATCTTTGGTTTTTGTAAGTTCTGAATTTTGTTTAACAAATTTAGTATCTGTTCCTGAAATAATGCGTATATATTTACCACCAATGAATCCATCGGAAGCTACTTCAGCTACGCTGTCTTTTGATAATACAATGTTATCTGATATTTCCATTTTAATTTTGGCTTTATAGTTTTCATTGTCCAAACTTACATTTAAAATTTTCCCAATTCTAACTCCAGATATACGAACATCAGCACCATTTTTTATACCGCCACTATTATTAAACAAAGCATAAACAATATATTTTTCTGATTGATTATTAATATTAAATTGTTCATATAATTTAAAACCAAATACTATTGCAACTATAATAACTATCGAACCTAAGGCAGTTTCAAAAATATTTTTATTCATCTTTATTATTTATCCTTTTTTTTTCTTGAACCTTTATATCAAGATAACTATTTAACAAACCTAATGCATCAACAGAACTTTGAGCCATCATAAATATATCGTTATTTTTCATATATTCTTCTTCAAATCCTGGTAAAATTGACAAGACTTTTGATGAAAATAAATCATTTGTTTCAACAGCAATAGTTGAATCAATAGGTATTTTTATAGAATTATTAATTGTCATTGATACTTTTGCAAAACCATTTATTAAGTTGATTGAATAAACTTTTCCAATTTCAACACCGTTCATATAAATATTAGTATTTACCTTTATTCCATCAACTGTTTCAAAATTTGCAACATATTGATTATTATTATTTGAAATATCAGTACTTACACAAAAAGTAAGAAAAAATACCAATACAACAAAAATAGTTCCTAAATAAAAATCATTAATACATTTTAACATAAACTTATTTTACAATATAAAAAATTAAAATACAACTTAGATTAAAAAACTTTCGCCACAACCGCAACGACTGCTTTCATTAGGATTTATAAAATCAAAGCCAGAGCTAAACTTATCTTGTTTATATTCCATTGTTGAACCAATTATCATCATTGTTGCTTTAACGGCAACTATTACTTTGGCAAAACCTAAATCTATCACTTCTTCCATTGGTTTAATATCATTTGCAAAATCAATTTCATACTTGTAACCAGAACAGCCACCTGTTGTTATATCTATACGAAAGCCTATTGTTCCATCTGGTGCAATTTCCATTAATTCTCTAATACGGTCTTTGCTTTCTGGGGTTATTTTCATAATTTCAAGTTTTACCATTTTATATCCTAAAATATATCTGCCAAGGCAAACTTAGCATCATCAGACATCATATCTTTTGTCCATTTGGGCGACCAAGTTAATTTAACAGTTACAATCCCAACTCCATCTATTTTTACTATGCTGTCGGCAATCATTTTTGGCAATTCACCAGCAACTGGACAATTTGGAGCAGTTAAAGTCATTAATACACCAACATCACCACTATCAGATTGCTCTATATTATAAATCAATCCTAAGTCATATAAATTAATTGGTATTTCTGGGTCTTTTACAGTTTTCATAGCAGATATGATATCTTCCACGCTACATTTTTCACCATGTAAGGTTTTACCCATTACAGTTGTTGTACCTTCTTTTTTTTCTTCTTTAGAGAAAAAATCAGGTTCATTAGCAACTTTTTCTGGGTCCAATAAACTTTTATATGGATTATCAAATTCAGTCATAATTATCCTAGTATCCTTAACGATTTTTTTAATGAAAAAATAAATAAATCAATATCATCTATTGTATTATAAAATGCAAAAGATGCACGAATTGTTGATAATAGATTAAATCTGTGCATTAAAGGTTCTGCACAATGATGTCCAACACGAATACATACATTTTCATTATTGAGTAATTCAGCTATATCATAAGAATGAACACCTTCTACAACAAACGATAATATAGGTGCTTTATTTTCAACAACTCCAATTACACGAACGCCTTTAATTTTTGTAATTTTATCAAATGCATATTTATATAAATATTTTTCATATTCATTAATTTTATCTAAACCAACATTTAATATATAATCAATAGCTTCGCCCAAACAAATGGCTGAAACTATTGGCGGTGTTCCTGCCTCGAATTTTGCTGGAATTTCTGCAAATGTTGTTTTTTCAAATGATACTGTGTCAATCATATCACCGCCACCTAAAAATGGTGGCATTGCATTTAAAATATCTGATTTACCCCATAATACTCCAACTCCTGTCGGAGCATATAATTTATGACCTGTGAATGCATAAAAATCAACTCCCAATTTCTTTACATCAACTTTTTGGTGCATAATTGCCTGTGAACCATCAACTAGTACTTTTGCATTATATTTTTTTGCTGATGATACAATTTTATCTAGATCAACAATAGTACCAAGTACATTTGATATGTGTGTTATTGCCACAAGTGCTGTTTTATTAGTTAATAATTTTTCATATTCATCATAGTTTAATTCACCATTATCAAGAACAGGAATAATTTTTAATGATATATCTTTACGATTTTTTAATAATTGCCAAGGAACAATATTTGAATGATGCTCCATTTCTGATATTATAATTTCACTACCACTTGGAATGATACTACCAAAACTATGTGCAACTAAATTAATTGATTCTGTTGCAGATTTAGTAAAAATTACTTCGTTTGGATCAACATTAATAAGACTAGCTATTTTTTCACGAGATTTTTCATAAGCATCTGTAATTTTCTGTGAAAATGTATAAGTAGCACGGTGAACATTCGCATAAACTTCTTGTGTATAGTAATTTTGTTTATCTATGACAGATTGTGGCTTTTGGGAACTTGCACCACTATCTAAATAACAAATACCATTTTTAAAAATCGGAAAGTCTTGTCTTAATTTATATCCTAAATTCATAATAATCTTTACAGTATTGTTTTCATAATCTTAACAGTAGTTTTTTGTAAGTATTTTTTCACAATATCATTTTCAATATTATCAAATACTTCATTTAAAAATGCTTGCAATAATAAATTCCTTGCTAGATTTTCATTTATACCACGTGAAGTTAAATAAAATAATTGTTCAGGGGTAATTTCACCTGTTGATGAACCGTGAGAACATTTTACATCATCCGCATAAATTTCTAATTCAGGTTTGCCACAAACTTGCGCATCATCAGAAAGTAAAATATTACGGTGCATTTGATATCCATCTGTTTTTTGAGCTTCTTTATCAACATATATTTTACCTTGAAATATACCATGTGCCTTATCATTTAAAACACCTTTGAATAATTGTTGACTTTCACAATTTGGAGCTAGATGATTAATACGAATTGTATTGTCAATCACAGAATTATTCTTACCAATGTATATGCCTTTAACTTCAGCATTTGCATCAGTTCCCAATATATCAACTTCTACTTCGTTTCTAGTTACTTCATTATTAAAACAAGCAAAACTTTGTTCATAAAATGCCTTTTTTTGTACATAAACTTTTGTATATGCAATGTGCTTGGATTGCCCCATATCTTGCTGTATTTTACATTGTAAAAGTTTTGCTTCTTCTTCTACAAAGATTTCAGTTAATGAGTTACAAAACACAGAACAATCTTTATCACTATTAAATGTTTCAATAATATTTGCTGTTTTACCACTAGCAATTCTTATTACAATTTTTGGAAAAAACGCAACATTTGAAGCATTATTATAATAATTAATGTGAATCAATTGTTTTACATCTTCACTAATATCTATGTTTATAAAATCACTAGAAATTGCATTATTTAACAATAATAAAGCATGTTTTTTTTCATTAATTAATTCATCTGAAAATTTACCATTGCCAACAGTTATATTTATTCCTTTTGGTAAATTATCAACAGAGCTAATATTACCATTCACAATATTGATTTTTATAGCATCAAATAAATTATCTGATTCATAATTATCATTTGTTTGTTGGTGAAGCATTTGATAAACTTGTCCAGATAAAATTTTTGCAATATCTAAATAATGCCAATTTTCATTTCTTTTTGTCGGCAGACCAATTTCGTTATAGCAATCTAACGATTGTTTATCAATAATTTTAAATCCTTGTAAAAAACTAGGTAATGACATAATTATTCCTTACACACTATAGGCTTGATAGCCTTTTTCTTCCAATTTAATAGCAAGCTTGTAATCACCAGTTTCGATGATTTTTCCATCTACCATTATATGAACAAAGTCAGGTTTAATATAATCTAACAATCGTTGATAATGTGTAATAATTAAGAAACCTTTTTCTTTATTATGTATATAGTTAACACCTTCGGCAACTGTTTTAAGTGCATCAATATCCAGACCTGAATCTGTTTCATCTAATAACCCCAAATAAGGGTCTAGTGTTGACATTTGTAATGTTTCCATTCGTTTCTTTTCACCACCTGAAAAACCGACATTGACTGACCTTTTCAACATTTCATCAGAAATCTTTAACAGTTTAGCCTTTTGGCGTAGTAATTTAATAAATTCCAAATTATCAATTTCATCTTTTCCATTATAACGTAATTTAGCATTTAATGCGTGTCGTAAAAATGTTGATGTAGCAATACCTGGTATTTCAACAGGATACTGAAATGCTAAGAATAATCCTTCATTTGCTCTTTCGTGAGCTTCCTTTTCTAATAAATCCTCACCACGATAATTAACACTACCCTTTGTGATTTCATACTCATCACTACCAGCTAGTATTTTAGTAAGTGTTGATTTACCAGTTCCGTTAGGTCCCATAATAGCATGAATCTCACCTTTTTTTATAGTAAGATTGATTCCTTTTAATATTTCTTGTCCACCTGGAACGTCAACTTTTGCGTGCAGATTTTCAATCTTTAATAAATCCATTTTTTTATTTATCCTTCTTTTATTATCCCACTGAACCTTCAAGTGAAATACCTATAAGTTTTTGTGCTTCAACAGCAAATTCCATTGGTAATTCTTGCATTACTTCTTTGCAAAAACCATTTACAAGTAATCCTACTGCTGTTTCTTCGTCCATACCACGAGTTGTGCAATAAAACATTTGTTCATCAGCTATCTTAGATGTTGTAGCTTCGTGTTCTAAAACAGAAGTGGTATTTTTATTTTCAATATACGGCACGGTATGAGCACCACAATCATTACCAATTAGTAAACTATCACACTGTGTATGATTTCTTGCCCCTGATGCTGTTTTTTGAATTTTAATCAAACCACGATATGTTTGATCAGAAAAACCAGCAGATATTCCCTTTGATACAACCCTAGAATTAGTATTTTTACCAATATGAATCATTTTTGTACCAGTATCGGCTTGTTGATGGTTATTAGTAATTGCAACAGAATAAAATTCACCTGTTGAATTATCACCTCTTAAAATACAACTAGGATACTTCCAAGTAATCGCAGAACCAGTTTCAACCTGAGTCCAAGAAATCTTTGAATTATCACCGCGACATTCACCGCGTTTTGTAACAAAGTTATAAACTCCGCCCTTACCATCTTCATCACCAGCATACCAATTCTGAACAGTTGAATACTTAATCTCTGCATCTTCTAGGGCGATTAATTCAACAACAGCAGCGTGCAATTGATTTTCATCGCGTTGTGGTGCTGTGCAACCTTCAAGATATGAGACATAGCTTCCTTTTTCAGCGATAATTAATGTGCGTTCAAACTGACCTGTATTTTCAGCATTAATTCGGAAATATGTTGATAATTCCATTGGGCAATCAACACCTTCTGGAATATAAACAAATGAACCATCTGTAAACACCGCAGAATTTAATGCAGAAAAGAAATTATCTGAAATTGGTACAACCGAACTAAAATACTTTTTAACTAAATCTGGATAATCTTTGATAGCTTCACTAATTGGACAGAATATCACCCCTACTTCTTTCAAAGCTTCCTTGTAAGTTGTTCCAACAGAAACAGAATCAAATACAGCATCAATGGCTATTGGTTTTGCCCCTTCAACTCCTGCCAAAATTTCTTGTTCTCGCAAAGAAATACCAAGTTTTTCATAAACTTCTAACAGCTTAGGGTCAACTTCATCTAACGACTTTGGTTTTTCTTTCTGAATAGGAGATGAATAATAAGCTAAGCTCTGATAATCAATTTTATCATAGATTGGCTTTAACCATTCAGGCTCTGCCATTTTTTTCCAAAGTTTAAATGCCCTTAATCGGTATTCAAGCATCCATTCAGGTTCTTCTTTTTTAGCTGAAATTTTGCGAACAACATTTTCATCCAAACCAATAGGGAACGTTTCAGATTCAATATCAGAAACAAAACCATACTTATACTTTTCTTTGCCAAGTTTATTAACTTGTTCAATAGTTTCTTCTGTAGCGGGCATTATATGTTATCCTTATTATCATAACCAGTAATAAAATCAACAGGTGAGGCAATATCGCGCAATGTCACATCTTCAAAAGACTGTCTTATTTTTGCATTTAATGAATCCCAACCACCACTCATAGGACAAATTGGCTGAGAAGAACAATCATCACCATCATCAACACAAGCAGTCAAGGCAATAGGACCATCAATAGATTTTACTATATCATATACTGTAACTTCATCAGAATACTTTTCTAAGCTGTATCCACCCTGCACACCACGATGTGAATTTAAGACATCACCTTTAACCAGTAATTTCAATATCTTTGCAACCGTAGGTAAAGGCAAATGTGTTTTGTTAGATATTTCATTAGCCGACCAAATTTGTCCTATAGTTCCAGCTACAAAACAGGACAAGATAACAACTGAATAATCAGCCATTTTTGATACTTTAATCATTATAATTTCTCACTATAAAATTTAAAAATTAGATTAATTTCTAATATATCTAGTATATCCAATATAATTACATAAATCAAGTTGTTTAGACATGATTATTTAGATTTTTCTATTGCTGAAACTATATTTTCAATAGCGATATCTATTTCATTTTTTGTATTTTTATTAGAAATACATATTCTCATTGATAAAGCTTCAACCTCTGGGGAAATTCCTATTGCCTGCAAAACATTTGAAGCTTTTTTACCCGCAGAAGCACAGGCAGAACCAGATGAAATAGCAACACCGTGTAAATTAACAAAAAAGTTATCGGTATAAATATTTGGAATATATAAATTTATACTACCTGATATACGATTTTTCATATCGCCCAAAGACCTAGAATTAGTTATTCTTTGTAATAATTCAGATTCCATATAAGCTCTTAATTCAGAGATTCTTAAAATATCACTAACAAGATTTTTTTCTGCTAATTCACAAGCCTTACCCAAGCCTGCTATTAGTGGAGTAGGTAATGTACCTGAACGCATATTTTTTTCTTGTCCGCCACCATCTATTAATGAAACTAAATTTACTTTTTCATTGCAAATCAAAGCTCCAATACCCTTTGAAGCGTAAAACTTATGTCCTGAAAGGCTAATTGCATCAATTCCCATAGCTTCCATATCAATATCAATTTTTCCAATAGCTTGGGCACAATCTGAATGCAACAAAGCATTAACAGAATGAGTCATATCAGATATAGTTTTAATATCTTGGATTGTGCCAATTTCATTATTAACCAACATAATACTTACTAGGGCAACCGTATCATCAAGCAATTCAGCAAATTTATCAATATCAATGCGACCAACATTATCAACAGGTATATACTTAATATTAAATCCGTGATTTTTCATAAACTTAGCACTTTGTAATACACAAGGGTGTTCAATCTCAGATACTAAAATAGTTTTTTTATTATCACTATATTTAATACATTTTATAATTGTATTATTTGACTCAGTTGCTCCACTAGTAAATATTACATTATTCGGTTTTGTGCCAACTAGTTTAGCAACTTTAAGTCTTGCATTATCTATTATGTCGTTACATTCCCAACCCAATTCGTGACTTACAGAATGTGGATTTGCAAAATTATTTTGCATAACATAATTTATTTCTTGTAAGACCTCTTTATCAATAGGTGTTGAGGCAAAATTATCTAAATAAATAATACTCATAAAGATTTCTTTGCCATTTTGTCGTATATTTCACAATATATTTTTATAAATTCATCTATTTCATCTTTGTTTGTGGCAAAACTCATTCCAATACGGATTGATGAACCAATACAACTTTTATCATATCCCATTGCTCGCAAAGCACCTGATTCCTTAACTACACCTGATGAACAAGCCGAACCCGATGCAACACATATACCATTTAAATCCATATACATTACCTGTTTTTCAGAATTAACGTTTGGCATAATAATTCTACTAGTTCCTGTAAGTCTATCAACATCTTTTGCAACAATTTCAACACCGGGGCATCTTGCTATTATCTCGCTCTCCATATAATCTCTTAAATAATTAAGTTTTTCTATTTTTTCATTCATTGTTTTAACACATATGTCACAAGCAACACCAAAACCAACACAACCAGCAACATTTACCGTACCAGGTCGCATTTGCTTTTCTTGATCACCACCACGCATTAAAGGATTTAAATTCAATGCTCGATTGTAAATTAATGCTCCAATACCCTGAACACCACCAATTTTATGAGCTGTAATTGACATAGAGTTAGCACCAGAGCTCATAAAATTTATTTTTCTTTTACCCGCACCTTGAACAGCATCAATATGAAAGCGTTGCATATATTTAGCACATATCTTAGCAACTGCTTTTACAGGCTGAACAGTTCCGGTTTCGTGCGATGCATACATAACGGAAACTAAAACATCGCCTGCTTTTTTATCTTTTAAAAAGTTCTCTATAAATTCCAAATCAACAATACCATTTCTATCAACTGGTATTATATGAGTATTTGGGTGCACATTTAAAATACTAGGATGTTCCAATGCACTTACAAGAGCTATAGATTCATCACCACCCATAATAGCAATGTTATTTGATTCTGTTGCACCACTTGTAAACAATACATCTTCACCATTACAACCCATCATATCAGCAATTTTTAATCTGGCTTTTTCAATTTTTGCCCTAGAATTTCTACCCATTGTGTGAACAGAACCAGCATTAAAACTATTTTTAATACTTTCATTCAATGCTTCCAATACCTCACCATATGGCACCATAGAGGCGTTATTATCTAAATAAATCATTATAGCCCCACATATTATTATTTACTTTTTTGAGATTTGTTTTTTTTAGAAGGTGTCTTTTTCATACCGTGGTCAATAAAAAAATTCTTGCCAATTTTAGCACTAGGATGAATTTCAATACTAGTAATCAACATTACTAACTGAGAAAAAAATCTTGGAATTAATCTTAACCCTATAGTATTCCATAGATAATGATTCATACGGTATAAAATAACTGCGTGGAACGATGGATAGCAAAAAACAACTTCCAACCAATTCCTAGCGGTAGAATCATCGGATATAATAGAATCAATTTCTTTTTTAATATTCATAAAAAGCCTTTTATTTCAATATGTTATAAGATTTTAATTGGTTTTTAAAAAAAATGTGTAATAATATTGAATTAATGTTCAGCTTAATATAACAAACACAAATTACTAAATCAATAAAAAGGTCAAAATATGCCAGAAATAATTTTTAATGGTCCAGACGGACGAATAGAAGGTGTTTATAAGAAAAATAACAAAGAAAACTCCCCTATCGTTCTAATTTTACATCCACATCCACAACACGGTGGAACAATGAACAACAAAGTAATATATACAATGTTTCATACATTTGCCAATGCTGGTTTTTCTACGCTAAGATTTAATTTTCGCGGGGTTGGTAAATCACAGGGTAAATTTTCAGATGGTGAAGGTGAACTTGCCGATGCTGCTTGTGCTTTAGATTGGTTACAATCACAAAACGAAGGTGTAAATGAAATATGGATTGCTGGATTCTCATTCGGTTCGTGGATTGCAATGCAATTATTAATGCGTCGCCCAGAAATTACAAACTTTGTAGCGGTTGCCCCACCAGTAAATATGTTTGACTTTTCATTCTTAACACCTTGTCCAACTGGTGGATTAATAGTTCAAGGTGACAATGACTCTATCGTTCCTGTTGAAGAAGTTGATAAATTAGTTGATAAACTAAATACACAACGCAATGTAAAAATAGCATATGACAGATTCAAAAATATCGATCATTTCTTTAAAGGAAAGGAACAAAATCTTTCAAAATCTATTGAAGATTATCTTGATGAAATACACGATCAAGAATTACCGATATAATCCAAGGAATATGGCCAAATTCGATCCTCTTGAAAAATAGTATGTAAATATTGTAAATCAAGATAAAAAAGATTGTAGTTTAATATGGGAAGTATAAATAGAATATTTAGTGTAGCTCCGATGATGGAATGGACAGATAAACATTATCGTGTCCTAGCTAGAATTATGTCAAAAAAATCATTATTATATACTGAAATGATTACCGCACCCGCATTAACATACGGTGATGTAGATAAACACTTGGAATACAATGAATATGAACATCCTATTGCTGTACAATTAGGTGGTTCAAATATAGATGAATTAATAACCGCAACAAAGCACTGTACAAATTATAATTATGACGAAATAAATTTGAATGTGGGTTGTCCATCTGACCGTGTGCAAAATGGAAAAATCGGTGCAATCTTGATGCAAGAACCAAACCTAGTCGCCGATTGTTTAAATGAAATGGCTAACAATACAGACAAAGAAGTAACTATCAAACACCGTATTGGTGTTGATAATAATGACAAATATGAAAATGTTAAATCTTTTGTTGATATAATTGCAACCAAAACAAAATGCAAAACATTTATAGTCCACGCTAGAGTTGCTATTTTAAAAGGTCTAAGCCCAAAAGAAAATCGTCAAATACCACCTTTAAAATATGACCATGTTTATAAATTAAAACAAGATTTTCCTGAGTTAAAAATAATAATAAATGGTGGAATAACAGACTTAAAACAAGTAAAGCAACATTTACAATGTGTTGATGGTGTAATGATTGGTCGAAGTGCATACCAAACACCATATGATTTATTACATAATATTGATAATATATTATTTAATGAAGGTAACCAAATACTATCAAGACAAGAAATTATTTTAGAATATATTAAGTATATGGATACACAAACCAAACAAGGCATACATGTTAGTGCAATGGCAAAACACCTTATGGGTATTTTCCATTCACAAAAAGGTGGCAAAGCATTTCGTCGCCATTTAAGTGAAAATATGTTTAATAAAAATACTACAACAGATGTAGTTAAAAAAGCTCTTGAATTTACAAATTAAAATAATTAAAAAAAAAGCTAGGCTCTAAGAGCCTAGCAGTTTGAACAGGGAGTCTTAAACACAAAAAGTTCTTTAAGATAGTCATTTTATACCAATACTAAATTATATTGTAAATAGATATAAAGGCAAGTCTGATATGCAATAAATGCATATCAAAGAAACTTTTTATTAATCACCCTCACCAGGCTCCTTAGAAAAGTGTTCGGTGAATTTATTTTCCTTGCCATTCCATTCATCTGCATCAGGAAGAGCATCTCTTTTGTCTATTATATTAGGCCATATTTCAGAAAACTCACGATTTAATTCCATCCAAGGTTCAGCTCTTTCATCTGTATCTGGGAAAATCGCCTCAGCAGGACATTCAGGTTCACAAACACCACAATCAATACATTCATCGGGGTTAATAACTAACATATTTTCACCCACATAAAAACAATCAACAGGGCATACATCAACACAATCAGAGTATACACATTTAATACAATTTTCACCAACTACATAAGTCATAACCATACACCATTAATGTTTAAAATGTCTAATCCCCGTAAATATCATTGCTATACCTGCTTCATCAGCACATTTTATAACCTCATCATCGTTGATTGAACCGCCTGGTTGAATAACCGCACTGATACCAGCATCAATACATACCTGTAATCCATCAGCGAATGGGAAAAATGCATCACTAGCTACAACAATACCATCTGTGTTTTCTTTTGCATCAAAAAATGATTTTATTTTTTGTGCTCCGATATTAGCGGAATCAACACGACTTGTTTGTCCAGCACCTATTCCAATAGTTTTCCCATTTTTCACATAAACAATAGCATTAGATTTTACATTTTTTACCGATGTCCAAGCAAACATTAAATCATTCCATTGTTGTTCAGTTGGTTGTGTTTTTGTCATAACACGACAATCGTCTTTATTAATTTTTACATTATCCCTAGATTGAATTAACAATCCACCTGAAATATATTTCATCACATTAGAATCATGTTTTTTATTTGCAATATTTCCAGTTTCCAATAATCTTAATTTTTGACGACACTTAACAGAATTTAAAAATTCTTCGCTAAAGCTAGGAGCTATAATAACTTCTAGGAATATATCGCCTAAAACATCTGCCAAATCTTCTTTCACCTCGCAATTAAATGCAACAACACCACCAAAAGCAGACACAGGGTCACAAGACAAAGCTTTTTCCCAAGCATCTTTTGCACTATTACCAATGGCCACACCACAAGGATTGGTATGTTTAATTACCACACAAGCAGGTTCATCATATTCACATACAATTTCAAAAGCACTATCAGCATCATTTATATTGTTATATGACAATTCTTTTCCTTGTAATTGCTTAGCACCTATTATTCCAATGTTATCATTATCAAAACTATACAATACAGCTTTTTGATGAGGATTTTCACCATAGCGAAGTTCACGCTTTAAATTAGCAACATTAAATATCTTGGTTGGAGTTTTTTGTTTATTCTGGTTAGAAAACCAATTCGCAATATTTAAATCATATTCCGCTGTATGTGCAAATGCTTCTACGGCTAATGATTTACGCATTTCATATGTTGTTTCACCCATATTATAATTTATTTCTTTTAATACCAAATCATATTGATTTGGATTTGTAATAATAGTAGTATATTTATGATTTTTCGCACAACTTCGAACCATAGCAGGTCCACCAATGTCAATATTTTCAATACATTCATCGTAATCAGCACCATTTTTAACAGTTTCAATAAATGGGTATAAATTTACAACCACCATATCAATATTAGATATATTTTGTGTTTCAAGTGCCATAACATGTTTATCATTATCACGAATACTTAAAATACCAGCGTGAATTTTAGGGTGTAATGTTTTAACCCTTCCATCAAGAATTTCTGGAAATTCTGTATGTTTTGAAACATCAGTAACTATAACACCTGCTTTTTTTAATATTTTAGCAGTACCACCAGTTGATAGTATCTGTATTTTATATTTTGCCAAACCTTTTGCAAATTCTACAATACCTGCTTTATCAGAAACAGATATTAAGACTCGTTGTATCTTTGTCATATGATTTCCTTAAATTAAATACATATTAATTTTTTATACTTTATTGCATCGAAATATGCCAACGCATTGTAATATATTGCGATATTGACTTAGTTGCAAATACTAATTGATTTGTTTTACGACGATTACCATTTATATCAATAAAAAAACTTGATTGTAAAGATAATTCTCCACCTTTTACTTTAAATTTCCAACCTTGTTTTCCAACCTGTAATATCGCTTCACGCTTGGAAGATAAGACACAAACATTTACATCTGGATGCAAATGAAACCTTGATGTAATATTATGTATACCAAATAATTGTTCAAATTTATCTTCACCTATAATTTCGGTTCCATCTTCATTAATTGCAATTGCCCTTTTAAACAAACTATGAATAATATCCTTAAATCCATCGTGACTACCTTGTAATAACGACCAGCCCTTTTCGTTTATTAGTGAACCTTGTACCTTTGTAATACGAGAACGATTACCAATTGATAATGCGTTGTAATTACCAACAGTAACAGTATTATGACCTGCTGTATTCTTGCAAGCATTATACATAGGATTATCAGAATTTTCATAATAACCACAATTAACAAAAATTCTTTGTTTCTTATGATTCATTTCAAAGCTTAGTATTCCAGCATCATCATAAAGTGTTTCAGAACGATTCCCACAATCAAATAGAATCTGTGTTTTACCAGCAATCACATTATAAAAACCCGTTTCTTCTAGTTTTGTCGTAGCATATATTTTTCTGGTATAACGATTAAATATTTGCTTCAAATAATGTAATGAACCACTAGCACCAGCAAAATTTGCAAATCCACCATCTGAATAAATAAATATTTTTAATGCTGATAATATTTTAATAATTGAATCATTTAAAAAACTTGGTACATCAATAGATAATTTATTTAACATAGATTGAACCATAAATACATCTTTTGCGAAACTAATCTGTACTGGTATATTACGAAACTTATTCATACCATCACTATTTAAATTGTCTTCTATAATTTGATAAAATTCATTTAAATGAAACTTAATATCAACCGTTTTATTGTTACTAGCCAATAATCCAATAATCAGTCCTCGCTTAGCAGTTAATTTTTGTTGTTCATTATTACAATCATAAGCATTCGTAAAAATTAAATGTCCAATATGCATAGATATTGATTCTATAAAAGCGTCATAAGATTTTTTATTCATATTTGCCGTTATATAATTGAAATTTGCTAACCAACTACTTAATCTTCTTGCAACAATATCACTACGCCATATTGGTTGTTTAACTTTTTCATATTTCTCGAGCCATTTTTCAACCCAATCAACACTTCTTTGTTGTGATATAGAAGTACTGGTTGCACGAATATCATAAATCCATTCAAAAGAATGAGCGTATTCTAACCATAAATATGAAGCATGTTTATTATCCCAAGGACATTCTAAATTTACTTCTTTTGTTTCACTCCAATTAAAAATACCCTGTAATATTTCATTGCCTTTTTTAGCATCACCTATCCAGAAAGATGGGGTTTTTGACAAATCATCTTCAACTTTAATGGGGTTAACCATATTAGTATATAAAAATGGTGATTTTATTACTAATCTGACACCAATTTTACTAATATTTAATTGCATGTAAATTTATCCTCCACGCAGTTTAGATATATTATCTGCATATGCATCAACACCACCTTTAAAGGTTGCTGTTCCTGCAACTAGCACATTTGCGCCTGCTTCAATAACAAGAGGTGCGGTTTCAAAATTAATTCCACCATCAACTTGTAAATCAATATCACGAGAACTAGTATCAATCATTTCACGAATTTCATAAATTTTATCTAGCTGGTCATATAAAAACTTTTGTCCACCAAATCCTGGATTTACTGTCATTACTAATACTAAATCAACTAGTTCCATTACAGGTAAAATGATACTTGCCGGTGTTCCCGGATTCAATACAACACCTGCTTTTATACCGTAGCTTTTAATTTTTTGTAATGTATTATGAATATGAGGTGTTTCAATATGAGCAGAAATAATATCAGAACCAGATTTTACAAAATCATCAATATGAGGATGAACTGGGTTAATCATAAGATGTGTATCAATAACTTTTTTCGTATATGGTTTAATAGCATTTAAAACACAAGAACCAAAAGATATATTAGGAACAAAATGTCCATCCATAACATCAATATGGATCCAATCAGCACCAGCTTTATCAAGTGCTACTATTTCTTCGCCTAATTTTGAAAAATTACTAGCTAATATAGACGGAGATATAAGTATATTTTTTAACATTAAATTTTCCTAAAATAATTATTTTAATTGCCTAGAAGTGATATCATACATATAATTATAATATATTTTCATATATTTTAAAAGTATAAATATTATAAGGGAATATTAAGTAAATATTAATATTTATTAGATTGGTTTGATAATTTCAATTGTTTTTATTCGTCTTGGGTCTGATTTTAAAACAACAAATTTTATTCCTGAATTTTCGTGCAACACAACTTCACCTTTTGAAGCAACCCTTCCCAGTATATAAACCAATAAACCACCTACTGTATCAATGTCTTCTTGACGTTCTTCTGCACTCAGTATCTTTCCTAATTTTTCCTCTAGTTCTTCCAGCTCAAGGCGAGCATCTATTATTATTTTTCCATCATCTGTTTCTTGATATAAAATAGGTTTTATATCATGTTCATCATCAATATTACCAACAATTTCTTCTACTACATCTTCAATAGTTACCAAACCATCAACACCACCAAATTCATCAACAACGATTGCAATATGTAATTTTTCAATCTGCATTTTTAACATCAAATCAATTATATTCATACTTGGTACAACAAATATGATATTACGCATTAAATCATTTAAATCAGGCTTAATACCATTAACTATTGAGGATAAAACATCTTTAATATGAATCATACCAACAACATTATCCAAACTACTATTATAAACTGGATACCTTGAATGGGGATTTTTGGTCATTTTTTCAACCGCTTTTTGCAACGGCATATTAACATCAATAGCATTAATCAAAGAACGAGGAACCATAATATCATTAACTATTTTATTACCAATTATTAAAATATTACTAATTAATCGGCGTTCGTCTTCTTGTAATGGAGTTTTTCTGTTTTCGTGCTGTTCCAGTAAATATTCTAGGTTTTCTTTAATGCCAGAACTTTTATTTTTAATGATTTTTGATTTTATTACAGATATAATATCTGTCATTTTTTTAGCTTTTTTCGAGAGATATTCACTCATTTTTTTGATTTATTCCTTAATCTGATATTAATAACTTAATAATATTTTAATTTTAATTTTTTGACAAGTATAATTTAACATATCAAGTCTGTTCCTTCGTATGGGTCATAAATTCCCATTGCTAATAAAATTTTTTTTTCTAATTCTTCCATTTCTTCAGCTTGTTCTTTTTTTATATGGTCATAACCCAACAAATGCAATAATCCGTGCACAATCAAATGTGTAAAGTGATTAATGAATTCTTTGTTTTGAGCTTTTGCTTCTTTTATTGTTGTTTCAAATGCAATTATTATATCACCTAATTGTTCAATATCTTCCATATTATATTCATCCATTGCAGGAAAAGATAAAACATTTGTGGGTTGATCTTTATAACGGTATTGTTTGTTTAACTTTTGTATAAATTTATTATCTGCTAGAACTACTGAAACCTCAGAATGCTTAATATCAAAATTAGAAATAACCGCATAACAAGAATCTTTTACTACTCGTGTAATATTATCATATTCTTTCCAAGCATCAGATTTATAAATAATTTCAGGTGTGATTTTATTTATCATTTTGTATTAGAATATTTTTGTTCAATATAAATGATATTATCATTATGGTTTTCAAAAACAACTGGTAGTATACGGTTATTATCAAATTTTATTACTATTTTATGGTTTTTTGTCATTTATTGTGTTAATACTATTAAAATTATTTAATTAATTAATACTATTAAAATTATTTAATTAATTAATAAGATATTATAATCATATATCAAAATAATAACAAGAAAACTATTGAAAAAAATTATAAAATATAAAAGAATATTATGAACAAACTAGAAAATAAAATTGAAATTCAAAAAATATTAAACGAACATAGAGTGCAAATTGATAATTTAGACGATAATATTATTCAATTAATATCTGAAAGATTTGAAATAGTAAAACAAGTTGCGAAAATTAAAAAGCAATATAATATACCTGCACACTTACAAGACCGTGTAGAGCAAGTAATAAATCGAAATATTGAAAATGCTATAAATTCTGGAATTAATAGTGAACTTATAAAATCATTTTATATAGACTTAATAGATAAATCTATTAAGTTAGAAGAAGAATTATTAAAATAATTAAATATCTTTAGTGGTCTAATTCTTATTCTATTATTGATATATTATAATTGATAATATATTATAATCAAAAATAACAATAAACCTAAAATTAGGAATGTATAAAATGTCTAGCTTTTCTATCGCTGATGAAATCGGTATAACTTCACCAGATACAACTATTAATACTAAAAAAACATTTAACATTGATATAGAAGAGATAGTTCCTGCTTTTTCAAAAAAATCACAACTCGTGCCAGATATTGATGAAAATTATGTTTTTGACAATGATACAACAAGGGCAATCTTAGCCGGATTTACACATAATCGCCGTGTAATGATACAAGGTTATCACGGTACAGGTAAATCATCACATATTGAACAAGTCGCAGCCCGCCTTAATTGGCCTTGTGTTCGCGTTAACTTAGATAGCCATATTTCAAGAATTGATTTAATTGGTAAAGATGCAATCGTATTAAAAGATGGAAAACAAATAACCGATTTTAAAGAAGGTGTTTTACCTTGGGCTTTGCAAAACCCAGTGGCATTAGTATTTGATGAATACGATGCTGGTCGCCCTGATGTTATGTTTGTAATTCAAAGAATACTCGAAGAACAAGGTAAATTAACTTTACTTGACAAGAATATAGTAATTAATCCACATGCTAATTTCCGTTTATTTTCAACATCCAATACAATTGGACTAGGTGATACAACTGGCATGTATTACGGTACACAACCTATTAATCAAGCACAAATGGATAGATGGAATATTGTCTGCACATTAAACTATTTACCTCATAATCAAGAATTAAAAATCATTAAAAGTAAATTTAGCAACGAACTTGACGATAAAGTATATAAAAATATGATAGCTGTTGCCGACTTAACAAGACAAGGTTTTATGAATGGTGATATTTCAACTGTTATGTCGCCACGAACTATTTTATCGTGGGTTGAAAACACTAAAATATTTAATAAAGATGTAGATTATTCATTCCGTGTTTCTTTCCTCAACAAATGTGATGAAACTGAACGCACAATAATTAGCGAATATTATCAAAGATGCTTTGGACGAGAGTTAAAAATATAATATATGGACGAAGAAAAAAGATACAGCCCTGCATTAAATGAGAGCCAAGATTCTATTGAAAAAAGAATTTCTGCAACCTATCGGGCAATTGTGAAAGAAAAAGATATAGAAATATCATTTGGAGCAAATAATCAAGCAACAAATCTAGAAAAAAATGTTCGTTTGCCTCGTATGAAAAGTATATCTAAAAATGGTCTTGATGTTGCAAGAGGTGAAGCTGATTTCAGTGCTTTTAAATACAGATTTCACGATGAAAAAACACATCGCCAAAATCGCCCTAGTGATGAAAATCACGTAATGTTATTTAATGCACTAGAAGATGCAAGAATAGAAGCCATAGGTAGTAATTTATTTTCAGGTGCATCACAAAATATAGACAAAGCCCTTAATGATAGATATGAAAAAATGGATATTGCAACCAGTGGCGTTCACTTGGGTGAAAATGGTTGGGCGGAAACTCTTCGATTACTAGCAAGACAAAAATTTTCAAATAAAACACCACCTAAATGTACAGAAACATTATTGGAATTACACAGTAAAAAAAATACAGAAAAATTACAATCTGCATTGGATAAATTATTAGAATTTATTGACGATCAAATAGAATTTGCCAAAAATGTAAAAAAAATCTTAAAAGCACTTGATAATAATTCTAATTTTAATGAACAAAATAACAGTGATGATGAACAACAAAGAGATAATGAAACAAGCAACGATAACAAAAATAATGACGATGTTGAAAACAAAAAAGAAGATGTATCCCAAGATTTAAATGATATGCAAAATGAAACTGGTGAACAAAGTCAAAATGACGATTCAAATGACAGTGATTTTGAAAGTACTGACTATACAGAAGAAGAGACATTTTCAAATATAAAACACAATCAAGGAATATCAAACTATACCCCTAATTACAAAGTATATACAACAGAATTTGATATAGTTGAAAATGCCAAAGATATTGTCGATGATACAGAATTAAATCAATTAAGGGAAAAACTAGATAAGATTTTAGAAACATATAATACATTAATTTCTCGAATGGCAAACAGATTACAACGCTTTTTACAAGCAAAACAATTAAGATCTTGGGAATTTGATTTAGAAGAAGGATTACTAGATTCAGCAAAACTTACCAGAGTTGTAACAAATCCATTACAATCACTATCTTTCAAGCAAGAAGACAATTCAAAATTCAAAGATACAGTTGTAACATTACTTATTGATAATTCCGGTTCAATGCGTGGAAGACCGATTTCTATTGCAGCTATGGCATCTGATATTCTAACTCGTACACTTGAAAGATGCGGTGTAAAAGTAGAGGTTCTAGGCTTTACAACAATAAATTGGAAAGGTGGTCAAAGTTTTAAAAAATGGGAAGAAAAAGGTCGCCCAGAAAATCCTGGTAGATTAAACGATTTACGCCATATAATATATAAATCTGCGGAGGAAAATTATAACCGCAATAGAAAAAACTTTGGTTTATTATTAAAAGAAGGTTTATTAAAAGAAAATATTGACGGTGAAGCTTTAAAATGGGCATTTAACAGATTAAAAAGCCGAAAAGAAGACCGTAAAATATTGATGATAATATCCGATGGGGCACCTGTTGACGATGCAACACTAAGTAATAATCAAAGCAGTTATTTAGAACGCAATCTAAGAGATATGATTAATTTAATTGAAAACAACTCACAAATTGATTTAATTGCAATAGGTATAGGACACGATGTGACCAGATACTATAAAAATGCTGTTACAATTGCAAATGCCGAAACCCTAGCCGATGTAATGATGGGTGAATTGATAAATTTATTTGATGATAATAAAAAATAATTTTGATTCTTAATCTTGCCCTAGCTCAACAACTTCTTTTCTAATATTACGAGTTTTATTTAACCAATTGTAAATAAATTCTTTATCTTGATTATTCATTGCATTGCGTAATTTTTGTAAATCATCAACAATAATAAAGTATTTTCACATATTTATCATCTATTTTATAAATTTCATCACGAAACTTTTTTAATTTTTCTTAGTTATCATTATTCATTTTTAAAGTATATTGTAACACTATTTATTAAATCAAGATTTTATTGTGATTAAATACTTTCGTAAAAATGTAATAGCAAATAATAATCCATCATTATCAATTCCGTGTCCTAATCCAGAACAAATTAAATTTTCAACAACAAAATTATTTTCAACTAAACAATCTCGTGCCAGTTTTGAAAATTCAACATCAACAACTTCATCTGCATCCCCGTGAATTAAACAAATGGGCGGTTTTGTTTTACATTCATCAGCTAAACTATCAGAACCAACTAACATTCCAGAAAAACCAACAACACAAGCAAATTGTTCAATTTGTCTTGGTGCAATATGCAATGATAACATCGTACCTTGTGAAAAACCTAACAATGCAACTTTATCAGGACTTAAACTAAATCTTTTGATTTGTTGTTTAATAAATTCATCAATATATGGATAGGCATTTTTTAAACCATCATATATTTTAGTTTTATCCATATTACCTATTGAAAACCATTGCTTACCAACACCCATTTCACAAGGTTGAATTGCATCAGGTGATACGAAAGCAGTATTTGGCAAACCGTATTCTAAATGTGAAGCTAATCCAATTAAATCATTTTTATCTGCACCATATCCGTGTAACATTATTACTAGATTTTCTATTTCACCTTGTGGGATATATTCGGCAAATTCCATATCATTATTAATTATCATTACTATGCTCCATAAAATGTGTTATAAAATATTTGCTTAATGTAACATTTAAATCAATAACTAAAAAGATTAAATATGGATAAATTTAAAAAAATTATGCTTGATTTAAATTTTAAAAAATATAATTATCCTAGAATACCAATAACAAATATTAATTTAAAAATAGAGTCAAAAATAATTTTACGATCTAATAAAAATCTAATGAGAATTTATGCTTTATTTATAATATTAGGAAAATAAATGACAAGATGGAAAATAACAATTGAATATGCTGGTGCTAAGTATTCAGGATGGCAAATTCAACCAGATCAAAAAACTATACAAGGCGAGATTGAAAACGCTCTTAACAAATTATTTAATCAAACAATTAAAATTCAAGGCGCAGGACGAACAGATAGTGGTGTTAATGCAACAGGACAAGTTGCCCATTTTGATGTGGAAAGTAATTTTGATAAATATAAAATGGCAAAAGCTCTAAACCATTATTTATGGAACGAAGATATTTCAATATTAAATGCCGAAAAAATACAAGATGATTTTAATGCTCGTTTTGATGCAAAACAACGACAATATATTTACCGAATATCAAACCGTAAAGCCCCATTAACATTTAATCGTAATAATGTTTGGTATACAGGTGGTTATCAACTTAATACCGAAAAGATGAGTGAGGCCGGAAAAATATTAATCGGTACACACGATTTCACTACATTTCGTGCCAGCCACGCTAAACACCAACAACCAATCCGAACACTTGATTATTTAAATGTGGAAGAAATAGGTAATGAAATACACATAAAATGCGGAAGTAAATCATTCTTACACAATCAAGTAAGATATATTACTGGTGCATTATTTAAAGTTGGTTATGGTAAATGGACAAAAGACAATATACAAAAATGTCTTGATGTAAAAGACCGCAATCAAGGTGGTCCTCTTGCTCCACCACACGGATTATATTTAACAAAAGTAATTTATTAATTTAATTATTAGGAATTCCTTATTAATATATTATCTTCACGACTTCGCATTTATTCGTCTGGTTTGAACATATGTTATTTGCTATTCTTTTTTTTAAATCAGTTTATTTTATAATTTTTGTTGACTCTTACTAAGATATATCGTAAAAGACTACTTAAATTTACACATTTTATAGAAATTGGGAAAATTAGTATGGCAAATATTAAATCTGCAAAAAAGAGAATTAAACAAACAGAAACAAAAACGGCTCGCAATCGTCCAATCCGCACTCGTGTTCACACTTTTATCCGTAAGTTGGAAGAAGCTATTACATCTGGCGATAAAAAGAATGCTTCTAATGTTTTTTCATCAACTATGTCTGAATTACACATTGCTGTTAAAAAAGGCGTGATGAGAAAAAATACTGCATCTAGAAAAATTTCTCGTTTAAATACAAAAGTAAAATCTATGTAATCTATTTTTGTACCCTATAATTTTTAATTATAGATTTATAAACAAAAAGCTAATCATATAACTATTATGATTAGCTTTTTTATTTGATAAAAACCATACGAGTAGTAAAAAAATATTTTAGTGATTCGTAAATTTTATAAGAACAAAATTAGAAAAAGACATTTTTAAAATGCATCTTTTCCTATAATCTATTATATAAATCCACAAAACTATTGTGTAACAATGAGTTTAAATCTTAAATAATTTTTTAATTAAAATTATAAAATAAAAATCAATTTCAAATCTTATTTTGCACAAAAAATAAGCATTACTATATATAGTATTATAATAACAAAACTAACACTAAAAAATTGATTCGATTTAAATAAAAAAATATTTTCAATATCAAAAAAACAATTTTATAAAAAATATAATCTATCTAAAAACAAAAAGTGATAGTATGATGAATTACATATTAAAAATATTATAAATAAAAATAAAACACTAAGTTTGATTAATAAGGGAAAAAATGTCTGTATTAAATATACAATACGATGAGCTAAATAACAGATGGCGTAGAATTTTATCTACATTACGCTCTGAATTTGGAAACACAGCACATAAATCTTGGCTAAGCAAAATAAAAGTAAAGTCAATATCAGAAAATAAAATTCTTGTTTTATCTTGTTTTAATTCATCACTAGAAAAATTTATATGTAATAATTATCTGCCTCGTATACAACAATTATGGTTGCAAGAAGAAATAGGATTACTTGGTGTAAATATAATACTAGATACAGATTCTATTTACAGTAATGATGTAAATGATACACCAATAAGTGCAACTGATATTAATGATGAATTATATCTTGATCCTAAATTCACATTCAATAATTTTGTTGTTAATGAAACAAATAAATTTGCGTATCAAGCATCGCAACAGGTTTCAAATTCTTCAGCTATATTTAATCCATTATATATATGTGGTGGTGTTGGTCTTGGAAAAACCCATTTATTAAACGCAATAGCATCAAATATCCGTGAAAATAATCCAACAAAAAAAATTATATATTTATCAGCGGAAAAATTTGCAACTAAATTTATTAATGCTATTCGCAATCAAGATATTAATGCATTTAAAACTGATTTAAGAAGTGTTGATGTATTATTAGTTGATGATATACAATTTATGTCAGGGAAAATATCAACTCAGCAAGAGTTTTTCCATACATTCAATGATTTAATGAATCGCGGTTGTCAAATTATAATAAGTGCAAATGTTGCCCCTTCATACCTAGAAAATTTTGACGAACGAATTATATCTCGTTTTAGTGGTGGAATAGTTACCGAAATAAAACGAGCAAACTATGAGCTGAGATGTTTTGTATTAAAACAAAAATCAAAAATGTTAGGATATGATTTAAATCAAGAAATAATCCAATATCTTGCCACAAGTATTGATTCAAATATGCGTGAATTAGAAGGTGCATTAAATCGTATAATAGCATATTCATCATCTATGAATGGTCAAACAATGGATATTGAAAGTATTTCACAAATACTAGAAGATTTAATACAAAAATCAAGACGTAAAATTACCATTGATGACATTAAAAAAATAGTAAGCGATTACTTTAAAATACAAATGAAAGATTTAAATTCATCGCGTCGTAATCGTGAAATAGCAAGACCGCGTCAAATTGCAATATGGTTATGCAAAGAACTTACAACTAATAGTTTGCCTGAAATAGGACGAAAATTCAATCGCGATCATACAACCATATTACACTCAATAAATCGTGTTGAAGAAATGATATCAAGCGACGATAAAATATCAAATGATATTTTATCATTAAAAAGACATATTAAATAGCTAAATTATTGTGGAAACTATATAATAATATTTACAATATATTATCAATTATGTTATTGTTTAATAAACTTAAAATTACAAAATTAAATAGGTAGGAAAAAATGAAATTTAGTATTGAAAAAAATAATTTTATCAACACTTTAGGCTCTGCACAATCTGTTGTAGAACGCCGTAACACTATTCCAATTCTAAATAATATTATGATGGAAGCAAAATCAGGTATTTTATCTATTACAGGTACTGATATGGATATTGCAATATTCGCATCAACCGAAATTCAATCAATATCTGATGGTTCTATAACAACACCTGCTGGTCCCCTATTTAACATAATAAAAAAACTACCAGAAGGAGCTCAGATATCAGTAGAATTAGATAATAATAATATATTAGTTTCTGCTGGTCGTTCACAATTTAAATTACCAAGTTTACCTGCTGACGAATTCCCAATTATGACAGGTGGGGAAATGCCATTTTCATTTAATATCGGGGCAAATGAATTACTTGATTTAATTAACAATACTCGATTTGCAATTTCTAATGAAGAAACTCGCTATTACCTAAACGGAATATATTTCCACGAAGTAGACGGTATGTTAAGGGCTGTTGCAACTGATGGGCATCGCCTTGCAAAAGCTGAAACACCAGCACCATCTTCTACCAAAGGTATGCCGGGTATTATTGTTCCCAAAAAAGCTATCAATGAATTACATAAATTACTAGAACAAACAGATTCAGATGTACAAATTAATTTATCAGATAACAGAATTAAGTTTCAGTTAAATTCAACTATAATTACAACTAAACTAGTTGATGGTACTTTTCCAGATTATAAAAGAGTAATTCCACAAGGTAATGAAATAAAATTAAGAATTAATTGTAGTCTATTTTCCGATGCTGTAGAAAGAGTTGCCACATTATCAGATAGTAAAATGGCACCTATTAAAGTAACTATCAGCAATGGAACACTAAAACTGTTTGCCTCAACTCCACAACTTGGTACAGCATCAGACGAAATTGAGATTGAATATACAGGTAAAGACCTTGAAATAGGATTTAATGCTAGATATTTAAATGACATTGCAACACAAATAAAAAATAGTGAAATGATATTTGAACTAAAAGATAGTTCATCGCCTTCAATTATTAAAAATGCAGATAATAAAAATGTATTATATGTATTAATGCCGATGCGTGTATAATTAATATAATATTAAAAGGGCGAAAAGAACAAATGATATTTGATAATTCCGCCCTTTTTGTATCAAATTTAAATCTTACCAATTTTCGTAACTATGAATCCACAAACATTAATATTGGTGAAAATTCAGTCATTATCACAGGAAATAATGGTGTTGGAAAAACTAATATACTAGAAGCCATATCATTATTAACACCAGGTTCTGGAATAAGACGAGCAACAACAAAAGATTTCATAAAACACAACAGTAATGGTATTTGGGGTGTTTCTGCCGAATGTAATACTATGGTAGGTAAAACATCAATCGGCACAGGCTTTAATGAAAAAACTCCAAACCGTCGTGCTGTAAAAATAAATGGTGTTTTTACAAATCAAAATACACTAAGCGATTATTTATCCTGTATTTTTCTGACCCCACAAATGGATAGGCTGTGGATTGAAAACCCATCAAATCGTCGTAAATTTATTGATAGAATTATATTTGGTTATGACCCTGCTCACTCAGGAAGAATATCAGCATATGAAAAATCACTAAAGAATCGTTCCAACGCACTAAAAAATGGAATACATGATGATATATGGTTATCTGCTATGGAGAAAGATATAGCCAATCGCGGTGTTGCTATTGCGTCAAGCAGAATAAATATAATAGAACGATTAAATGAATTTATATCAAAATCTTTAAAAACTTTTCCAAGTGCCATGCTAAAATGTGGAGGAATAATTGAAAATTGGTTAAATGATTTTTCTGCCTCTGATACAGAAGATAAATTCATACAACACCTTAAATCATCTCGCTCACAAGATACTATTACAGGTGGTGCAGAAATTGGTGTGCATAAATCTGATATAATTGCAATAAACCTAGAAAAAAATATCCCCGCAAATTTATGTTCGACCGGTGAACAAAAAAGCTTATTAATTCGCATTATTTTAGGTAATTTACAAATGCAAAAACTAGATACTGGATTAATGCCTATATTACTACTTGACGAGGTTTCCGCACACCTAGATAATGAAAAATTAACCGCATTATTAGAAAGCATAACCGAATTAAATCCACAAGTTTGGTATACCGCAACTGAATATAAAAAATTTGGTGAAATTAATAAAAATCTATTGCATTTTTATGTTGAAAAAAATATGGTTAATCCATATACATAACTCATTGAAAAATAAGAGTTTTAAAATAGATAAGTTATCTATTTTTACTTGTATAAAATACTGTTTTTATGGTATAATTAATTAATTATACTAAACAGAGGAAAAGATATGTCTGACAATCAACAAACTAACGAATATGGTTCCGATTCAATTAAGGTTTTAAAAGGCTTGGAAGCAGTAAGAAAAAGACCAGGAATGTATATCGGTGATACAGACGATGGAACTGGTTTGCATCATATGGTTTATGAAGTAGTTGATAATGCAATTGACGAAGCACTAGCCGGACATTGTGATTTAGTTACCGTTACTATTAATGCCGATGGTTCTTGTACAGTTACAGATAACGGTCGTGGCATACCAACTGATATTCACTTAGAAGAAGGCATGTCAGCAGCAGAAGTAATTATGACGCAATTACACGCAGGTGGTAAATTTGACCAAAATTCTTATAAAATATCTGGTGGTTTACACGGTGTTGGTGTATCAGTTGTAAATGCTTTATCTACACATTTAAAGCTAACTATTAAAAGAAATGGTAAAATTCACGAAATGGATTTTGCAGATGGTGACAGTGTTGCCCCCTTAAAGATAATTGGCGATTGTGATTCAGAAAGTGGAACATCTGTTACATTTGTCCCATCACCTCAAACATTTACAATGACTCAATTTAAATTTTCGACCCTAGAATACAGACTACGTGAGCTAGCTTTTCTTAACTCAGGCGTACATATTTTATTAACGGATAAGCGAGAATATGAGGATAAAACAATAGATTTAGTATATGAAGGTGGTGTACAAGCATTTGTTGAATATATTGACCGTTCAAAAATTTCTATGTTGAATAGCCCAATATCAATTAAAGGGGAAAAAGACGGAATTACGGTTGAACTTGCAATGCAATGGAACGATAGCTATCACGAAAATACGCTATGTTTCACAAATAATATCCCACAGCGAGATGGCGGTGCTCACCTTGCCGGATTTCGTGGTGCATTGACACGACAAGTAAATAATTATGCCATATCATCAGGTATTGCAAAAAAAGACAAAGTTCAACTGGATGGTGGTGATATTCGCGAAGGTTTATCTTGCATATTATCTGTAAAAGTTCCAGACCCTAAATTCTCGTCTCAAACAAAAGATAAACTAGTATCAAGTGAAGTACGACCAGTTGTTGAATCAATCGTAAATGAAAAACTTGGCGAATGGTTAGAAGAAAACCCTAGTGAAGGAAGAAAAATAGTTCAAAAAGTTGTAGAAGCTTCTATGGCAAGAGCAGCAGCAAGAAGAGCTCGTGATTTAACCCGTCGTAAGGGAGCATTGGATATTGCATCACTACCAGGAAAGCTTGCCGATTGCCAAAGTAAAGACCCTGCTCAATCCGAACTATTTATAGTGGAAGGTGACTCAGCAGGTGGTTCCGCAAAACAAGGTAGAAACAGACACAATCAAGCAATATTACCACTAAAAGGAAAAATCCTTAATGTGGAAAGAGCAAGATTTGACAAAATGTTATCATCACAAGAAATCGGAACATTAGTAACAGCTATGGGAACTGGTATAGGGCGAGATGACTTTAATATTGAAAAAACTCGTTATCATAAAATAATTATTATGACAGATGCCGATGTAGACGGAGCCCATATCAGAACATTGTTATTAACATTCTTCTATCGTCAAATGCCTGAAATAATTGAAAAAGGTTATTTATATATTGCTCAACCTCCGCTATATCAAGTAAAACGCGGTGAAAAGTCTATATACTTAAAAGATGACGAAGCTATGGAGCAATATCTAGTTGATAATTTAATAAACTCAACTGTATTAAACACAAAAAATGGCTCTAGATCTGGACAAGATTTGCAAAGCGTAGCTATTATGTCAGCAAAAGCATCAAAACATATAAATAACATTGCTCGCACAACTGGTAATGCCCTTATTATTGAACAAGTCGCACTTTCTGGGGGTTTTGATATTAATATTCTAAGTGACCAATTATTAGCACAAAGAGTTATTGATAACCTGCAAAATCGTTTAAATAAAAATATAAAAAATACTGATTCACATTGGAAAGTTACAATAAATCAAGATGCGATAAAAATAAATCGTCTAATTCGCGGTGTACCTGAAAGCGTTTCAATATCATCTAGCATAATAGAAAGAATTGATGCCTTAAACTTAAATAAAATGAAACCAGAAATGATTGAAACATTTGATGAACCAGCTGATGCAGAAATAAAAGAAAAAAACTTTAATATAAATGGTCCTCTTGATTTAGTTAAATTTATTAATGAACAAGGTAAAAAAGGAATTTCTGTACAACGATATAAAGGCTTGGGTGAAATGAACCCAATTCAATTATGGGAAACAACGCTTGATGCCAATGCCAGAACATTGTTGCGAGTTAAAGTTGACCAAATAGAAGAAGCCAATACAATATTTGAAACATTAATGGGTGATGTAGTTGAACCTCGTAGAGACTTCATTCAATCTAATGCTCTTAATGTATCAAACTTAGATGTTTAATTAAAAACTGATTTTATAATACGATTGTCTGTGGTTTTGTTTAATATTGTATAATACTTATTCACAAAACTTTGAATCTCGAGTAATAAAATCAATTTTTCAGAAATTATCAATTATTTAGATATATATTTGAAATAATATCCTAATTCTTGGTTCTGTTCTTGTATATTATTTATTTTTATTAACTTTATACTATTTATATTTTCTTTTTTAAAGTGTTCTATAAATGAGTATACAATTAATAAATCATCTTTATTTATAATAAGTTCTTCTGAATATTACCTTAGTGTTTTCATTATATGATCTTCTATATCATTTTCCTGTTCTATATAATATTCGTTTTGAAATATTCTATATAAATCATATTTATCTGAAAATAATTTGCATATTCTTATGTATGTTTGTTTATGTGAATCCAAAATAATATCTTGAGTTAACTCATTGATTATTTTCATTCCTTGATCATCTATCAAATTAAATGCTTTAATTATTGTATTTATTGCCCTTTCAAAAGCAAATTTTGATTGCTCTCTTATATCATTGGTTTTATTATTATTGTTGTTATATAACAAAATATTTTTTCATAATTTATTTACTCAAGATTGAAGGTATTTGAGCAACTAATATTATTATCCTTTATTATGGATTTAAGACTCATTCTTGGTCTTCTGCCTTGTCTCTGTTGGTCTTTCATTGTTTGAGTTGCATTGACTTTATGATTATATATTAAATCATTAGGAATTAAATAAACATAAAAAGTATAGTTTAATTTACTAAAATCACAAAAATATATTTCGTCCCATTCAGACTTCGGACCGAAAGAAGTTACATCTTTTTCTACACTAGAAGCTTTAACTTGTATTCTTGTATTATTACCACTATCATCTTTATTATTATAATCAACGCAGTCAAAAGAACTATCAACATTGCCTGTACAAGAAATTAATCTTCCCACTTTCATAAAATGACAAAAAGCCCCCTCAGATAGAGCTTCAGGCAAGTTTATTCTTCTTCCCCCCCAGTTTTAACGATAGTTCCGATCCCTCTTGCCAAGAATTATATAATTCCAACAAATCCGATTTATCGTCTTCATATGTATATAACTCTGCGGTTGTCTCACCATACTTTTAGAATTAAAGATTTTGTAATTCTTTTCATTCTAACAATCCTTTAATAAATCTATTAATTTTATATTTAATGTTTTTGAAATTTTTTCTAGTGTTTCAAGATTTGGTTTTTTGTATAATCTTTCAATATGTCCAACATAAGCTTTATTTAAACCACTATCCAAGGATAATTGTTCTTGACTTATTTTTTTTTGCCCTCTTATGTATGCAATATTATTTGCAACATTCTTGTAAATATGAGACATATTATTTCCTTGTATTTATTCTTTACATTTTCTATTATAAAAGGTATATTTACAACTACCTTTGGGTAGTAATGGAGTCAAGTTGTCAAAATTAACAATCGGTAGTATGTTCCCAGGTATTGGTGGTATATGTTCTGCTTTTAAACAAGCGGGTTTTTGATATTTTCTGGGCAAATGAAATTGATGATAAAGCTTGCAAAACATACCGATTAAATTTTCCGAATACGAATCTAATAGAGCAAGATATTCATAAAGTAAAACCAACTAAAAATTTAAAAATTGATATAATAACTTCTGGTTTTCCTTGTCAAGCTTTTTCTGTTGCAGGATATAGAAAAGGATTTGATGATGATAGAGGTAATTTATTTTTTGAAACTGTTAGATTTATTAATAAATTACAGCCAAAATCTTATCTATTAGAAAATGTAAAAAATTTAAAAGGACACGATAAAGGTAATACATTAAAAATTATGCAAAAAACATTGGAAGAAGATTTAGGATATTCATTTATTCCTTTCGTTTTAAATTCAAAAGATTATGGTAATATTCCACAAACAAGAGAAAGAATATATATTGTTGGTTTCCGTAGTGAAGCAAAAGGCGGAGAAAAAACAAATAATTTTAAAATTCCAGCACCTATTAAAAGAGAATTAACTATACAAGATATGCTTGATGAGGATAGTGTTGAAGACAAACATTATTATAAGCAAGGCAGTAAAATATATCCTCTATTATTAGAATCTGTTAAATCTAAAAATTCCATATATCAATATAGAAGAGTTTATGTTAGGGAAAATAAATCAGGTATTTGTCCGACATTAACAGCAAATATGGGAACAGGCGGACATAATGTACCAATTATCAAAACAGATAAGGGGATTAGGAAATTAACACCTAGAGAATGTTTTAATTTTCAAGGATTCTCAGAGCAATTCAATATTCCATTAGATATAGCACAATCTCACTTATATAAACAGGCGGGAAATTCAGTTGTAATTCCAGTTGTTAAAAGAATAGCAACAGAAATAAAAAGTGTTATAAATAATTAAAACAAATTTTCAAAGTTAGTATTACAACAAATTAACAAAGTTAGTATTGGAAAGTATTAGGTATATACCCGCTGATAACAATGCCGAAGCTGGAACAGTAATAACCCAAGCAGATGCGATTGTTATTAATGCTTTACGGCGAACTAATTTACGTTTTGATAGATGTTTTGCATCTTCGTCTTCTTTCAAGGCTTTGCGTTTTCGGTAATCAACCCATTCACGATATAGACCAATGCCAAAAATACCACCCACAGCGATATGAGTTGATGAAACTGGCAATCCTAACCAAGAGGCAATAAGTACTGTTAATGCCGCTGATAAGGCCACACAAGAAGCACGAACACGGTCAAGACGAGTGATATTTTCCCCAACTTCACGAATAAGTTTAGGACCGAATAATAATAGACCAACTGAAATACCCATTGCACCGATAAACATTACCCAAATTGGAATATCTGCTTTTGCACCAATAACACCAGTATCAGCAACAGATACAATCGCAGCCAGTGGACCAATTGCATTTGCCACATCGTTTGCACCGTGTGCAAATGATAATAGTGCGGCTGATACAATCAATGGCCATTGGAATAATTTTGATACATTAAAGGCTGTATTATCCATTGTTCTCGATACTCTTGAAATTACAGGACGCATTAAAAATATGACTAACAGCAATACAAATGCACCAGCCATTAACACAACAATACCATCAAATTTAATAATTCTTTTTAATCCCTTAACCATAAGATACATTGTAAAACCAGATGACATAATAGCAATATATATGGGCACCCAAAATCGTGCTGATTTAATTTTGTTTTCTCTTTTTAATACTAAATGTCTTAGAGCAAAATAAAATAATGCTGATATAATACCTGATGCAACTGGTGATATTACCCAAGAAGCCGCTATACTAGATATCTTTGACCAATTAACAACATTAAAACCTAATGCCATAATACCCGCACCCATAACACCACCAACAATAGAGTGTGTTGTTGATACCGGTGCACCAACCCAAGTTGCTAAATTCAACCAAAAAGCAGCAGCAAATAATGCAGAAAACATAGTAATTATAAATATTGAAGAATCCATGTTTTCATCAACATTGATAATTCCTTTTGAAATTGTACTTGTTACATCACCGCCTGCTACAAACGCGCCAGCAACTTCAAATATAGCAGCAAGTATAACCGCACCTAGCATTGTAACAGATTTTGAACCAACAGCAGGACCAACATTATTAGCAACATCATTAGCACCAATATTAAGTGCCATATAACCACACATTATACCAGCAATAATATAAATTATTGACGAAGAATCAGCCCCAATAATGCTTGACACCATAACACCAACTAATACTAAGAACATAAATGCTAGCATAATTGGCGTATAACTACGCATTAAACTATTTCTTGCTTCGTTTAATTCATTAAGGCGTTTAACATCTTTTGATACATCTTTAATATATTTTGTTGATTTATACTTGTCTTGCATATTTTCTTTCACTAACAAAAAACTTTTGTTCACATATTGATACTACATAAATAATATGTTTATCAAGAACATTATTTAAATAATGTTTTTTATAATTTCAATTCTTAAAATTTTATGTTTAAGAACAAATAATATTCAAATGAATATATAATTATTTTTTGCTCTTGTGTTGGATACTATTTATATTATCTTTTTGTAAAAATTCATAAATATTTTTAATAATTTTGATATTGGCAGGAATTATTTTATTATAATCAATTTTACTTAGTTCGAACCATTTATATAATTGATTTTCCTGAGGTGTTATATTGCCTTTCCAATTATGACAGATAAAAACCGCTATTTCAAAATTAAAATCATCATAATTATGTTTTAAAACATCAAATAATTCTAGGTCAGTTTCATTGATTTGCACTAAAATCTCTTCTTGCAATTCACGAACCGCGGTTTGATAAAAATTTTCACCAAATTCAACTTTGCCACCAGGAAATTCCCAAAAACCTGACATTTTTTTGCCCAGTGGACGAGTTGTCATTAAAAAATTTTTCTCTGTATTTACTAATACAACGGCTGAAACTAATATATTAGTTAACATTAACTTATAGAATTCATATTAATTAGTATATATCCCTTTGTTTATTTACTAAGGTTTCGTCATAAACAGTAAACACTTGACCATTATTAGCAATTATTTAACAGGTTTACCTTTTTCATCATAAACAACAATTTTACTGTTTTTAATAGCTGTACTTAAGATTTTTATTATCTGTCTTTGTCTTATTTTTTCAAATAAATAATTTTCAACTTCATCAAACTTAGCAACTTTTCGTTTACGAGATTTTTCACGTTTAATAATATGCCACCCAAATTTCGTTTTAACTGCTTTTTTAGATATTGTTCCATCTTTTAAATTAAATAATTCTTTTTCAAATTTAGCTGGCATTTGACCACGAATAACCCAACCTAAATCACCACCATTTTTTGCTGATGGTCCTTTTGAATGATTCTTGGCAAGTGTTTCAAAATTAGTTCCAGATTTCAATGATTTTAATATTTTTTCTGCTTCATTTCTAGTTTTAACTAAAATATGACTAGCTTTAACTTCCGAACCTTTTTTAAATTCTTTATATTCTTTTTGTAAATCTGTTTTTGATATTTTACCTTGTAATTTTTTTTCAAAATACATACGAGTTAAAATATCTCGTTCAGCTTTACGAATTGCAGCTTTATATACCTCTGATTTATCAATATTTTCTTTTTTTGCAAGTCCACTTACTGCAATTTTTTCAATAATGGAATTTCTTATTGGTATAAATAACTTATCCTGCCCTTGCTTTCTTATTTGTGGATCAGAAGCTAAAAATTCAGTTTTCCAATCTATCACATAAAACTTTTCACCATTAACTTCACCCAATTTATCGTCTGATTTCAAACTGATCGATTTAGCGTTTGCAATACCAGCCAAAAAACCAAATAATGATATAGATAATAATATTTTTTTCATTTTAATCTCCTTTATATTAAATTTATTTCTTGCCACAACAATGTTTATACTTGTTTTTACTACCACACGGGCACGGTTTATTTCTTCCCACTTGTGGTGTATTTTCTGATGATTTCGCACCTTGGCTAGGCAACTGTTGTTGTGAATTATCTTCTATTTGTAAATGACTTATATACTGCATCATCATATTATAACTATGATTCAAGAATGTTTCATATAATTCATAAGATTCATTCTTATATTCGTTCAATGGATCTTTTTGTCCATATGCCCTAAGACCAATACCCTGTCTTAAGTGATCCATTTGCAACAAATGTTCTTTCCAACAATTATCAAGTATTTGTATCATTATGCTAGTTGTAATTTCCGCAACACCATCATTATCATAATTTCTTATTTTATTAATAATAATATCAGATTCATTTTTAATATTTGTAAATATTGCCTGAGCGTCAACTCCATCAGAATTAATGAAATCATCATCAATATTAACAGCAAATAATCGTAAAGTTTCAGATTTTAATCGTTCAATATCCCATTGATTAAGCAAAGATTTTTCTGGTATACAACTTGAAACTAAATCTTCTAGTACATTGTATCTAATTTCATCAAAGTCATTAAATATTTCTGTGCTTGTCATATATCCTTTTCTAAGAGTGAACATCGCACGGCGTTGTTCATTTGTAACATCATCATATTTTATTAATTGCTTACGAATTTCAAAATTATACCCTTCTACTTTCTGCTGAGCCTTTGCAAGAGCTTTACTTACCCAAGGATGAGTTATAGCTTCACCTTGTTCAATACCCATTTTTTGTAATAATTTATCTAGACGATTAGAACCAAAAATACGCATTAAATCATCTTCCAGAGACAAAAAGAATTTAGTTTCGCCAAAATCACCTTGGCGACCAGAGCGTCCTCTTAGTTGATTATCAATGCGACGTGATTCGTGTCGTTCAGTACCTAATACATATAATCCACCGCAATCAAGAACTGATTGTCTTTTTTCATCACTGGCATCAACACCACCCAGTTTAATATCTGTACCACGACCTGCCATATTAGTTGCAATTGTAACGGCACCTTTTAAACCAGCATTTAAAATAATTTCCGCTTCTTTTTCATGATTTTTAGCATTTAAAACATTGTGTTTTATTTTTGCCTTTTTCATTATTTTAGAAAAATGCTCAGATTTGTCTATACTAGCTGTCCCAAGTAATATAGGTTGACCTTTTTCTTGACATTTTATTACTTGTTTTAATACGGCTTCATCTCTCTCGTTACTTGTGCGGTACACATCATCTTCGTTATCAATTCTTTTTACATGGACATTAGTCGGAACAGCAACACATTTTAAATTATATATTTCTTCAAATTCATTTGCTTCTGTAAGTGCAGTACCTGTCATTCCTGATAATTTTTCATACATACGAAAATAATTCTGGAATGTAATTGATGCTAGGGTTTGATTTTCAGAAGCAATTTTCACACCTTCTTTTGCCTCAATCGCTTGGTGTAAGCCTTCACCATAACGGCGACCTTGCATTTTTCGTCCAGAAAATTCGTCAATAATTATAACTTGTCCGTCTTCTATTATATAATCCTTTTCACATAGATATACAAAATGTGCTTTAATAGATTGATTAATATGATGTAATATATGAATATTTTGATTATCATACAATGAGCCATCCTGCATAAGGTTTGCTGATGATATTAATTTTTCCATTTCTGACATACCATCTTCGGTAAGTGTTGCATTTTTTGATTTTTCATCAATATCAATATATTTTTTATCAAAATTACAAATTATGTTATTCACAACTTTATAAAGCTCAGAAGAATCTTCACTTGGACCTGAGATAATAAGAGGGGTACGAGCTTCGTCAATTAAAATTGAGTCAACTTCATCAACAATAGCAAAACTATGCTTTTTTTGCACCATTTCATCAAAACTTAATCGTAAATTATCACGCAAGAAATCAAAACCAAATTCATTGTTAGTACCGTAAACAACATCACAAGAATATGCCTGTTTTTTATTTTCATCAGTCATATTTGGAACAATTACACCAGTCGTTAAATCTAATAACTCATAAATTTTGCCCATCCATTCAGCATCTCGCTTTGCAAGATATTCATTTACAGTTACCAAATGAACACTATCACCTGATAAACAATTTAAATAAACAGGTAATGTGGCAACTAGTGTTTTACCTTCACCTGTTTGCATTTCAGCAATTTTACCTTGATGTAAAATGAGGCCACCAACTAATTGTACGTCATAATGTCTTAGTCCAATTGTGCGAACCGATGCTTCACGAACAAGTGCAAATGCTTCTGGTAAAATATCGTCTAGGCTTTGTCCATCTTTAAATCGCTTTTTAAATTCTTCTGTTTTATTTTTAATATCACTATCTTTTAGATTTTTATAATCATCAGAATATGAATTAATTTTATCAACTGTTTTTTCTAAAGACTTTATAAATCGTTGATTTGATGTGCCAAGGACAGATTTTAATATAGAAGAAATCATTGATTAACCATTTATTTTATTTAAATTTACAAGCATTATTATACAAAAAAAACAATTAATAAGTCAATTAAATTAATCTTTTTCTGAACCAGGTGCCATTTGTAATTCTAAACCATCTAAATCACTATTTAAAATTATCTGACAAGAAAGCCTTGAATTATCCTCGACATCAAATGCATCATCTAATCTTTCAATTTCTTCATCTGTTGGTTCTGGTAATTTATTCAACCATTTATCATCAACATAAACATGACAAGTTGCACAAGAACAGCACCCACCACATTCAGCTTTTATCGGTAAGTCCCAATCACGAATCACTTCCATAGCACGCCAACCTTCAAGGGCTTGCAGTTCATGCTTGTTACCATCGAAATCAATCACAATTATTTTCATTGTTATTTAATGTCTCTGCTTAATTCTGAATATACACCGTTTTGAGATTTTAACTGTTTATGAGTACCAGATTCTACAATATGCCCATCTTGTAAAACAAATATCTTGTCGGCATTCATAATCGTAGAAATACGATGTGCTATTGTAATAGTTGTTCGCCCTTGTTTTAATTTACCTAGTGTTTTTAATATCTCTTTTTCAGATTTTGTATCAAGGGCTGATGTTGCCTCGTCTAATATCAAAATAGGAGATGACTTTAAAAATGCCCTAGCAATAGAAATTCTTTGTTTTTGTCCTCCAGACAATCGAAGCCCCCTTTCACCGACCAATGTATTTAAACCTTTTTTACTTTTTCTAACAAAATCCCAGGCAGATGCTTGTTGTAATGCTTTTATCAATTGGTCATCACTTGCTTTTAAATTACCAAACAATACATTTTCACGAATTGTGGTGTTAAATAAAGCTGGATTCTGTCCAACTACTGCTATATTTTTATGCAAAGATTCTTGAGTTACAGTTTTAATGTCAATTCCATCAATCTTTATTGTACCACTAGTAACATCAGTAAAACGATTAATCAAATTAATCAAACTAGATTTTCCAGAACCACTTGAACCAACAATTGCAATTGATGATTCAGCGGGTATATTAATATTAATATTTTCTAGTACATAATTATTTTTTTCATAAGCAAATTTTACATTTTGGATTTGAATTTTACCTTTTTTAACAACTAATTCTTTCGCATTCTTAATATCTTTAATTTTTAATTTTTTATCAATCACTTCATATATTCTTTTTAATGATGCAGTTCCTGATTTTAAGATTATATTTAAATTTGCCAAGCCCTTTAATGGTCGTTGAATAGCAATTAAAGCAATATAAAAAGTCATTAATGAACCAACTGTAAGTGTTCCTTGAATTACCATATATCCACCCCAAAAAAGACCAATTGACATCATTAAAGAAATAGACAATTCCATAATTGGTCTTGCCATTGATGAATACCTTTCACCTTTATATGAAAGTCTTGCAATTTTATTAAAATATCCTCCAACCCAATTAATTACAAAATTATAAATATTATATGATTTTACTTCACGAACACCTTTTAATGTATCATCAATTGTTCCAGACATTAGACCAACTTGTTCAAAAGTTTCTAAGTACAAGAGTTCCATTTTTTTTCCTAATTTTATAATAGGGATAAAAAATATTGGTAGAACAATAAAAGTAGCAATAGTCATAATTGGACTATTATAAAACATAACACATGACATAAATATCGCTGTTAAACCTTCCTTAACAGAAACAACAAAGAAATCGCTTAATCCACCCACATTTCCCAAATCTGTTGTAAATCTTGTCATATGTTTTGAAGTTCCGTTTTTTTCTAGATAAGAAATATCTGATTTAATCAAAGACTTGTATATGTCACATTGTATATCTCGTAACACGAAAATATTAGTTCGTTGCATAAATATTGTATTTATATACATTCCAACAGCACGAAAAACACCAGTCAATAATAATAATAATGATATTGTAATCAAATATGAAAGATTATCAAATTTGAATGCTTTATCTAATAATGGTTCAACCATTTGAACTTGAAATGCTGTGCTAGCCGAAATAACCAACATACAAATTACAGCAATAAGAATTCTTACTGTATGCTTTTTTACATAAACATTAATTAATCTTTTAATAATATATGAATTTTTATATTTATGATATTTATTCAAAATTAAATCCTTGTTTTATCTTGTTATTAACTATTACTTAATCTTTGTTTTGCCAATTCTAACCAATATGATATACCAATTGGAATTAATTCGTCATTAAAATCAAATTCTGTATTATGTAATGATTTACTATCACCATTACCCAAAAACAAATAGTTTCCCGATACTTTTTTAAGCATATAAGAAAAATCTTCACTACCCATACAAGGTGATAAATCCCTAATAATATTTTTATTCCCTAGTACATTTGAAATTACCGCATCTGCATTTTCAGTTACGATTTTATCATTAATAGTAGCAGGATAACAGCGTTTATAATCATATTTACTATCAACTTTAAAGGCTATGCCAAATCCAGTCACCATTTCACCTATTCGTTTTTCTATTAAATCACTAGTATCAGCCAAGAAAGTACGGACTGTTCCCGATATAGTAATTTTATCAGATATTACATTAGTTGCTGAACCTGAATTAACAATAGTTGTTGATAACACAGCTTTATCAACAGGGTCAACATTTCTTGAAACTATTGTTTGTAATGCGGTTATAAGATGTGAACCAGCAACAACAGGGTCAATATTTTTATTTGGCATTGCCGCGTGACCAGAGCGACCAATCAATGTTATTTCAAATGTATCTGTCGCCGCCATAATAGGACCACTAATTATACCAGCTTGTCCTATTTTTATATCAGGCCAATTATGTACCGCATAAATCTCTTCCATAGGACATTTTTCTAATAATCCTTCCTTAATCATAATTTCCGCACCACCAGCACCTTCTTCACCCGGTTGAAATATTAAATGAATTATACCATCAAATTCACCTACTTCTTTTAAAGCTTTACAAGCACCTAGCAACATAGCTGTGTGTCCATCGTGACCGCAGGCGTGCATTACACCAGAATTTTGTGATTTATGAGCAAAATTATTTTTTTCTGTCATTGGCAGTGCATCGAGTTCACAACGCATACCAATGGCACGATTTCCATTACCTTTTTTAATAGTTGCAACAATAGCAGTTTCAGAAATTTCAATATATGGAATTTCCATTTCATCAAGTTTTGATTTTACAAATTTGGCTGTTTCATATTCTTGTAAAGATAATTCTGGATTTTTATGAATATAATGTCGCCATTGTTTTACCTGTTCAAATATTTTATTAGCATATGGATGAATATTCATAATAACTCTTTCATTTATATAAATTAATTATATAATTATATATCAAATAAAATTAAAAATAAAGTTCTATAATAACCCTGTACTTTTAAAAGAAATTATATTTTCCTTACCAATAATTAAATGATCGTGTAATTTAATATCCAATGATTTTAAAACTTCATCAACTTTATTTGTCATGTCAATATCGGCTTGTGATGGTTTTGGGTCTCCGCTTGGGTGATTATGCACCAATATCACAGCAGTAGCATTTAATGACAATGCTCGTTTTGCAACTTCTCTTGGATAAATACTTGTTTGATTAACACTACCCTTTGTTTGTTCTTCGTCACATATAATCCTATTGCGAGTATCAAGAAATATTACACGAAATTGCTCTATACTTTTATGTGCCATGTGAATTGTACAATATTCTATTAATTTATCCCAAGTAGATAGTATATGAGATTTTTGCATTTCCGTTTTTGCTGCAAGGCCTGCTATGGTTTGTAATAATTTAATTAAAGTAGCAGTTTCTTTACCAATACCTTTTACTTTCATTAATTCTTCAATATCAACACCGATTACAGCAGATATATTACCAAATTCTTTTAATAAAGACTTTGCAATAGGTTTTACATCTTTACGAGAAATGGCATACATAAGAACAAGTTCTAGTAATTCATAATCCGCCATAGACTCCCCCATATCTTTGACGAATCTTTGGCGTAATCTTTCACGATGTCCTTGATAATAATTTTTATCAAACATAACTTAACCTATTATTTATATGGTGGCTTAATAAAACCTTTTTTTGATTCAGTAAATATTTTATACCCATTTTTAACAACCATTAACGTATGTTCCGCCTGTGCTGATAATGACTTATCACGGGTTACAGCCGTCCAACCATCATCTAGTATTTTTGCTTCGTATCCACCTAAATTAATCATAGGTTCAATAGTAAAAATCATACCTTCTTTTAATTCTTGGCCTTGACCTTTTTTACCATAATGAAGCACATTAGGAGCTTCGTGGAAATTACGCCCTATACCGTGCCCAACAAAATCTCTTACAACTGAACAACCCTGATTTTCAGCATAATTTTGGATTGCATAACCAATATCACCAAATGTATTACCTGATTTTACCATATCAATACCACGGTATAAACATTCATAAGTTATTTCTGTTAATTTTTTTGCCTTAACTGGAACTTTTTTTTCATCAGCATAAAACATTCGTGAAGTATCACCATACCAACCATCAAGAATAACCGTTGCATCAATATTTAACATATCAGTTGCCTTTAACAAACGATTAAAATCAGGTATTCCATGACATATTACATGATTAATTGAAATACAAGTTGCATTTGGATAGCCACGATAATTAAGTGGTGCTGGAACTGCTCCATTATCAAGTATATATTCGTGCATCATTTTATCTAGTTCACCAGTGGATATTCCTGTTTTTACATAAGGTGTTATAAAATCAAGTACCTGTGAAGCCAGCGTGCCTGCTTTTGTCATTGGCTCAATTGCATCTTGCCCATATATTTTTATTTTATCTTCAAAATGCTCGCTCATTTTTAACCTTTATCTATTTCAACCATATTATTAACGTATATTTCATTTTCATTAATATTAACATTATATGCTAACATCTCAACACCATTATCAATAGCCTTTAAAAATTCATTATAATAATTATTGTCTATATCTTTTGCAATACAAAATTTTGTACAATCTGTACGATTTACCAAATAAACCATAACCGAACGATGCCCCTGTTTAACCATATCTGATAATTCGACTAAATGTTTTGCACCCCTTGCAGTAATTCCATCAGGAAATTCAACAATTCCTTTTTCACGACACAAAGTAACATTCTTTACTTCGACATAACAATTTGGTTGCATAATTTTTTCTAATAAAATATCAATTCTTGAATTATTACCATACTTAACTTCTCGTCTTAAATTATCATAGCCTGAAAGCTGTTTTATAGTGCCGTTTAAAATTCCTTCTTCTACTATATAATTAGGTCGTGAGGTATTAATACCAACTAATGATGATCCAACATCTACTATTTCCCAACGCCAATCAAGTTTTGCCTTTGGATTCGTATTTGGTGATAAAAAGACTGAATTACCATTTTCTAACAAACTCATCATTGAACCAGAATTAGCACAATGTGCAGTTACAACACTTCCATCTTTTAACTCTACATTAGCCAAAAACCTTTTATATCTTTTAATTAAGATTCCTTTTATTAATTTATTTTCAAATTTCATTAATTATTACTCATTATGGCTATTATATCGCCTGCTCTTATATATTCTGGGGAATTTTTCTTTAATTTTTGTTGTGCTTGATTTGCTAAATCAAGTGCTTTTTTGTTTCCTTGTAATAACATTGCTTCAGAAAAAGCCAATAATCTTTTGCCTTCTTGTTTAGTTTTACTGTAAAGCCCCACCATAATACGATATAAATATAATTCATTTGGATTTAAAAATCTTGCTCTTAATAAAGCATACTCTGCATTTTTTAAGCTTTCTTTACTTCCTTCTTCTACTAATATTCTTCCGTATTCTATCCAAAACATATCTTCTTTACGATTTTTTTTAAGAATTTTTTTATATATATTTATAGCTTTTTTGTGATTACCCAAGGCCGATAAAAATGTAGCTTTATTTTCTTGATAATAAATATCATTAGGATTTTTCTCCAATAGTTTTTTTATTTCAAAAATAGCTTGCTTGAATTTTTGATTAACAAAATAATTCATTGCTCGGGCATACCTAGCCGTATCAGATTTATCTGTTAGAGGATATTTATTATAAACTTCTTTGCGTTCTTTGGTATAGCCAAATAACTTTGCTTGAATTCTTAAAAAAGTATCACGCCATTTTTTCGGAAATTTATTGTTTTTATACGGTGATTTTTCTAATGCTAATTTAGAAACTTTTAACCTATTTTCACTGGATGGGTGAGTACGGCTATATTCAGATTTTTTTGAAACAAAACCTTCTCTCTCTAACATTAATTCTTGAACTTCAACAACACCTAGTGGTGAATATTTTAAAGCTTTAAATACCTCTAATGACAATGCATCGGCAGCTTTTTCTACGCTACGAATATAACCCACAACTCCTCTGCTGGCAACATGCCCCGAAAGCATAGCACCTCCGAAAACTGCATCTGAAGAGTTTGAAAGAAGTCCACCTAAAACTGCAAGCCCTATTCCATGGGAAAATGTATTATCAGCTTTTTTTTGTTCTATCATCAATTTATTTAAATCACCATTTTTAATATGAGATAGCTCGTGTGCAGAAACAGCAATAAATTGACTAACATTTTTTATTTTCAGTATAAAACCAGAATTATAAAATATATTTTTACCGCCTTGTACCTTAGCATTAAATTCGTCATCTATTATCACACGATATTCAATATCACCATCTTTATACCCCATATATTTTTCTATATCTTTATTAAATAGCTTAAATGCTCTTTCTGTTTCAACATCTCTTACTATCCCTGCATTTGCAAAAACAGGTAAAATAAATAAAAAAATAGTAAATATATAAATTCTAATTCTCATTTTATCTAACTTTAACTAACACAATAAAAATTATTTATTTTTGTCTATATCACTCTTATTTGCTGATGATTTCTTAGCTGATGATTTCTTAGCTGATGATTTCTTGGATGAAGATTTCTTGGATGAAGATTTCTTAGCTAATGATTTCTTAGCTGATGATTTCTTAGCTGATGATTTCTTTTTAATTACTTTTTTCTCAACTTTTTCTTTACTTATTTGCTCTTTTTGATTTGTATTTTGATTATCATTTTCTTTAGCTCTAGAATCTTCATTCAAATCAACCTTATCATTGTTTTTTTCCAAATTATCATTATTCTTTATGTCTTTGTTATCTTTAAACTTCTTATTAAATCGGCGACGATTTCGTTTTTTATTTTTGTTTTTATTATATGAACTATCTTGTTCTTTTTCTTCATCATCAGAACTTTGTGGATTATTATCTTGTACATGATTTTTTTGATTATCATGATTTTTTTGATTATCATGATTTTTTTGATTATTTCTTCGATTACGGTTTTCATTTCGGTTATCACTTCGGTTATCACTTCCTCCACCTATAATAATAAATTCACCATTTTCATCACAACGAGAAATTTCATATTTCGGGGCAACCATATAATCAGATAATGTAATTGAAATAATAATTTCAAAAGATTTTTCAATACTTGAGATTGTTTGTCTTTTATTATTTAATAAATACATACCGACATCTTTTGGGACATCGACTTTAATAATTTTTGAACGACGACGTAATGCTTCTTCTTCTATGTTACGAAGAACCATCATTGATGCAACCTCAGTTGATGGGATTACACCACTGCCTCCACAACTTGGGCAAGTAAATGATGTTGCCTCTATAAGGCTAGCTCGTAATCTTTGTCGTGACATTTCCAATAAACCAAATCTAGAAATTCTACCTATTTTAATTCTAGCTCTATCACTTCTCAATGCATCTTTTAATCTTTTTTCCACTTGAATATTTGAACTATTGTTTTCCATATCAATAAAATCAATTACAACCAATCCTGCCATATCACGAAGTCTTAATTGACGAGCAATCTCTTCACTTGCTTCTAAGTTAGTTTTAATAGCTGTTTCATCAATATTTCTTTCTTTAATGGAACGACCAGAATTCACATCGATCGCAACTAGTGCTTCGGTTTGATTTATAACTATTGAACCACCACTAGGTAAATTAACTTTATGGTCATAAATATGTGAAATTTGTATTTCAACTTGATATCTTTGGAATAATGAAATTGTATCATCTTTATACTGAATTACTTTTTTTGCGTGTGATGGGGTTAGTTCACGCATATATGATTTAGCTACTTTATGTCCTTCTTTACCTGTTATTATTACCTCATCTATATCCTTGTTATAAATATCACGGATTGCACGATGAAGAAGGCTAGATTCTTCGTTAATTAATGCAGGTGCGATTGATTTAAATGTTAAATCACGAATTTTATCCCATAAATTAAACGTATATTGATAATCTCTTTTTATTTCAAGTTTTGAACGACCTTCACCAGCGGTACGAATAATAACGCCAACATCATTAGGCTTGTCCATTGAATCTAATATTTCTTTTAATCTTTTGCGGTCTTGCTGATTTGTAATTTTACGACTTACACCACCACCTCTTGAAGTATTGGGCATCAATACACAATAACGACCAGCAAGTGATAAATATGTTGTAAGAGCAGCGCCTTTGTTTCCTCGTTCTTCTTTCAAAACTTGAACTAATATCACTTGTCTTTTTTTAATCACTTCTTGAATTTTATATTTTCGCTTAAAGAAAGGTCGAGATTTTTTTGTATTTTCTTGAATATCTTCTTCATCACCACCTAAATCTTCAATATCACAATCTACTTCATCTTCATCAATCTCAGAAATATTATCTTGTTCCAAATCTTGTTCTAGTTCTTTACGGTCTTCGGCTAGAATTTGATAATAATCTGGGTGTATTTCACTAAACGCAAGGAATCCTTGACGATTTCCGCCATATTCAACAAATGCCGCTTGTAATGACGGTTCAACTCTTGTTACACTAGCTAGGTAAATATTACCTTTTAATTGTTTTTTTGATTCAGTTTCAAAATCATATTCTTCTAATTTATTACCTTCTACAACTGCAACTCTTGTTTCTTCGTTGTGTGTTGCATCTATCAACATTTTTTTAACCATAATTGCTCCTAACAATAACCCAAATAAATATATGAGTTTACTAATAAGTTATTAAAAATGGCATAGAAAAAGTAAGTGTATAAATATGAAATTATCCTAATAATAATTCATTTAATATAGATAAATTTTTTAAAATAATCATGCTAACTAACCTATTATTTATATTCATACAAGTATTGACTTTAATATAAAAAGTCAAAAATATTTAATATGCCAAAAATAAATAACCTAAGTTATAAATTTTACCAATAGTACAAAAACTTTACTTTAATCATCCTTACATAAATTGGTATTGAAAATAAAGTCCTTTAATTACAAGGTTTTAGTTGCCTAATAAAGTATAATTATGTACTAATAAAAACATTACATAATATTTGCAAAAATAACAACAAAAATAAAATATAATTTACATATTGTTAATATTTTGGCAAAACTTTAATACTAGAGAATCAAATATAAATTTAATACTATGGAAATAATGACAAATAAAATAATAAATAAAATAATTATTATACTAAGCCTTGTGCTAAATAATACGGCTTTTTCAAGTGATATTATATTAAAAGATATCCGTGTTGGCACTAGTAAAACCACCACAAGGATTGTTTTGGATTTCAATAAAAATGTACAATATAGTATATTTAATCTTAGAAATCCTTATAGATTAGTAATTGATACAACAGATTTTAAAACAAAAATAGCCCCAGAAACCATATATCAAAACGGTGCAATCCGTTCTATAAGAACTGGTACTTTCAGTCCAAATATAAGTCGTACTGTAATTGATTTAAAATATCCAGTGAAAATTAAAAAAGTCTCATCATATAAAAAAGATATTAAAAAACTGGTTATTGATATTATCAAGACATCAAAAAAACAACATCAAAATCAAAAACCAATAAAATCTGCCCAATGGAACTCACTAGAAAGAAAAAGTAAAACAGCACAGAAGAAAGAATTTGAAAAAATATCTCGCCCAATCGAAAAAGCAGGAAAACCTCTAATAATGCTTGATGCTGGACACGGTGGGCCAGACTCAGGGGCAATTGGCATTGGCGGATATTATGAAAAACGAATTACATTAGCAATTGCAAAAGAAGTTTACAAAACATTAAAAGCTACTGGGAAATTTAATGTCGGATTAACAAGAAATCGCGATATTTATATTCCACTTAGGACTAGATACCGAATAGCGGAAAAAAGACAAGCGGATTTCTTTATATCTATTCACGCCGATAAACATACAAAATCTTCTGTTCGTGGAATGAGCATATATACATTATCAGATAAAGCATCAGACCGAGAAGCAGCAAAACTTGCAAGAAAAGAAAATGCCTTTGACCAAATGATTAGTAGCTCTAGTTTAAAAAATGAAGACGATACAAAAGGTATTTTAATTGATTTAACACAAAACAATGTTATGAATTCAGCATCTGAATTAACATATTATTTGATTAAAGTTGCAAAATATAATAAAGTAAGATTATTAAGACGACCACATAGATTTGCAGGATTTGCTGTATTAAAATCTCCTAATATACCTAGTATATTAATTGAAGCAGGATACATGTCTAATAAATACGACATAAAAAATTTAAACAACAAAAATTGGCGTAAAAGATTTGCTGAGGTACTAACAAAAGCATTAATTCAGTATTATAAAAAATATCCATTTCAAAATTAGATGAAAAATAAATGAACAAAAAACCAAATGATATAATTCCAAAAAAAATGATAAATGCTAATGATAATAACAAAAAGCTATCTAATAAAAAATGGATTAGCAGAATTTTAAATATAATTGTATCATTTATTTTTATTGTGACAATAGGCATTTTATTATTGGTATATTTATATGGTAGAGATTTACCAGATTATACAGTACTAAAAAAATATGAGCCACCTATTTCATCAAGAGTTTATTCTGCTGATGGTAGTCTAATGACACAGTATTCCCGTCAACGCCGTGTTTTTATGCCAATAGAAAGCATACCAAAGAAAATTCAACAGGCATTCATCGCAACAGAAGATAAAAATTTCTATTCTCACGCTGGAGTTGATGGAATCGCCCTTACCCGTGCAATAATAAATAATGTAATGCGAATAATACAAAATAAAAGAATTATTGGGGCATCCACTATTACACAACAAGTTACAAGACAATTCTTTCTAACAAACGAAAGAACAATTACAAGAAAAATAAAAGAAGCAATACTAGCATTAAGAATTGAAAGAGTACTTAGTAAAAAAAGAATTCTGGAATTATATCTAAATCAAATATATTTAGGTCGCGGTGCTTATGGGATTGGAGCTGCTAGTATAAGATATTTTAATTTACCACCATTTAAATTAAACTATGCACAAATAGCATACTTAGCAGCATTGCCAAAAGCACCAAATAACTATCACCCTGTTAAAAACAAAGAACGAGCAATTATCCGTCGTAATTGGGTATTAACAAGAATGTTTGAAGAAGGATATATTAGTAGAGAAGATTTAGAAAAAAATAAAAAACTACCACTTGATGCAATGCAAGGAAGAGATTTAAAAACTATTGAATCGGATTATTTTCTAGAAGAAGCTCGTCGTACAGTATATAAAAAATTTGGAGATAAAGATTTATATGGTGGAGGATTATCAATTCACACTACATTAGAATCTGACTATCAAAAATTTGCAACCCAAGCCTTAAAAGCAGGAATTAAAAAATATGACCGCAGGCACGGATATCGTGGAAGCATTATAAACCTTGATAAATATGAAATAAATCAACAAATAGAAATATTTAAAAACATACCAACTATTGCCGGTTCACAAAAAGACTGGAAACAAGTATTAGTTCTACAAATACAAAATAAATCAGCAACGGTAATATTTAAAAATGATGCAAAAATTAAACTACCATTTGAATCAATTAAATGGGCAAGAAAATATTATAAAAAACGAGCTGGAAATAAACCAAAAATTATGAGTGATGTTTTAAAAGTTGGTGATGTTATTTTACTTGAAAAAAATAAAAACAAATACGAGCTTACACAAGTTCCATTAATCAACGGAGCAATGGTTGTAATGGATCCACACACAGGAAGGGTTCTAGCTATATCTGGTGGTTGGGATTTTAAAACAAGTAAATTTAATCGTGCTACACAAGCAAAAAGACAAACAGGTTCATCAATAAAACCATTTGTTTATTTAACTGCACTAGAAAATGGTAAAACTCCTGCCACAATGATACTAGATGCACCATTTGTTTTAACACTAGAAAATGGTGAAAAATGGAAACCGCGAAACTTTTCTAAAAAGTTTTATGGCAAGAGTTTAATCCGTACTGGGCTTGAAAAATCAAGAAATCTTATGACTGTTAGATTGGCACAAAGTGTTGGTATGGAAAAAGTTACAAAAACTTTTGATAATTTCAATATTATAAAAAACCCACCTCAATATCTATCTTTTGCATTGGGGGCTGGTGAATCAACATTGTTACGAATGACAACTGCATATTCTATGCTAGTAAATGGCGGAAAATACATAGAACCTAGTTTAATTGACCGCATACAAAACAGATATGGGAAAATTGTATTTAGACACAACAAACAAAAATGTGATAATTGTTCTGTCATAAGTGAAAATATGCCAATAATAGAAGATAATAGAAAACAAATAGCAAACCCAATATCGTCATATCAAATTATTACAATGCTAGAAGGTGTTGTTAAAAATGGTGGTGGAAAAGAATTAAAAAAATTAAATATGCCAATAGCTGGAAAAACAGGCACAACAAATGACAGCAAAGATGCTTGGTTTATTGCTGTAACACCTGACTTGGTTGTTGGCACATACTTAGGTTTCGATAATCCAACTAAGCTAGGTTTTCAACCCCCAACCAAAAAATATAATTGGTGGCGTCAAGAAACAGGTGCATCTGTTGCAGTACCCACAATAAAAGAATTCTTTATTCGTGCAAAAAATATTTTACCAAAAATACCATTCAGGATTCCAGAAGGTGTAAGATTTGTAAAAATTGACAAGAAAACTGGATTAAAAGCTGATAACAATAGTAAGTACACACAAATAGAAGCATTCGCACCTGGAACCGAGCCAACAACAACAAACAAACAAATTAAAGACCAAAGTACAATAGGTCTTGATGATGTATATTAAGAAAATGAAATCAGAAATAGAAAAAATAATTAATCAAATTAATTTGTCTCTTGATTTATTAAAAAAATCAATGGATTGGGATAAAACCAATAACAAATTAAAAGAATTAGAGAAAACATCATTACAAAAAGATTTTTGGGATAATCCAGAACAAGCACAAAAAATAATGCAAGAAAAGTCAATCATAGAGAAAAAAATAAATTCTTATAATAACTTGAAAAACTCACTAGATGATAATCTAGAAATACTCTTAATGGCAGAACAAGAAAACGACAAAGATTTAATTGATGATGCAGAAAAATCTATTGTATTATTACAAGAAAAATCTCGTATAGTGCAACTAGAAGCCCTTTTGTGTGGTGAAGTTGATAGAAATAATTGTTTCCTAGAAATAAATGCTGGGGCTGGTGGAACAGAAAGCTGTGATTGGGCAAATATGGTTCTTAGAATGTATAGTCGCTGGGCAAATTCTCGTGGTTTTAAAGCAGAAATTATTGAACAATCAAATGGTGAAGAAGTTGGAATAAAATCAACAACTATCCATATAAAAGGCGAAAATGCATATGGTTGGGCAAAAACTGAGCAAGGTGTACATAGATTAGTTCGCATTTCACCTTTTGATAGTTCAGCCCGCCGTCATACTTCGTTTTGTTCTGTGGCAGTTTATCCAGAAATTGATAATAACATAAATATTGAAATAGAAGAAAAAGATTTAAAAATAGATACGTATCGTGCATCAGGTGCAGGTGGACAACATGTAAACACAACCGACAGTGCCGTGCGAATTCACCATATTCCAAGTAAAGTTGTCGTTCAATGTCAAAATCAACGAAGCCAACATAAAAATCGTGATGAAGCGATGAAAATGTTGAAAGCAAAGTTATATGAACTTGAATTACAAAAGAAAGAACAACAAGCAAATAAAGAACACGAACAAAAAACAGATATTGGTTGGGGGCATCAAATCCGTTCTTATGTATTACACCCATATCAAATGATTAAAGATTTAAGAACTAACATAGAAACAAGCAACACAACAAGTGTACTTGATGGTGAGTTAGATAATTTTATGGAAGCAACACTTGCTCTAAAAGCAACCAATATAAAAAGTTAAGGATACAACCTTGAACATATCCAATTATTTGTTTCATCTTTGATATATTCAAATCTATCGTGTAAACGATTTTCACCGCCCAGCCAAAGCTCAACTTTACTAGGTTTTATTTGATATCCACCCCAATATTCTGGACAAGGTATTTTTTTATCTTCTAAATCTGAATATTTTTTCTTTAATTTGTTTACCTTATCAATCAATATTTTCTTATCTGTTAATACTTGTGATTGTTTAGAAGCAATTGCCTCTAATCGAGATATGGTAGAACGAGAAGAAAAATATTTTTGATTATTATCTTTATCAACAAAATCAACAACACCTGTTATGCAAACCTGACGCCTTAATGATTTCCAATGGAATAAAACAGCAACATTTTTATTAGCGTGCATTGCTTTGGCTTTTTGACTGTTTTTATTAGTATAAAAAACTAAATCTTCCCCAACAATATCTTTTAATAAAACCATTCTGTTTTGTGGAATACCTAATTCATCAACAGTCGCAATTGCCATTGCATTAGGATTATTTAGTTCTGTTTTTTTTGCTTCTTCCAACCACATTTTAAAAACATCGATTGGATTTTTATTATCAAACATTTTTTATTATTTCACATTAATAAGTTATTAAGTATAATTTGTATATAATCGAGACTAACAATGTTTTTTACTGTGTCAATTATAATGGGGAGTAATATTTAACTTAATTCCAGATAAATAAAAAACCAATTAATATTGGTAATGTAATTAATGAAAGAATTGTACCACTTAGTATAGCAAAAGCAGAACGGCGTTCATACACCTTGGCATTACTAGCAACAATATAACTTATTAAACCTGTTGCCAGTGAAGATTGTAATATAAATATTGATTTCCAAATTATATTAAAATCAAAACTATAAATAATTAAAAATGCAATTAATGGGCATAAAATTAGTTTAAACGAATTTAAACATATTATTTCACACCAAAAAATACGCAGATCTTGATTATCTTGTTTATAAAAAACACTAACAAGACTAAAACCCATAACAATTAAAGCTAGTCCCATATTTGCATTAGCAATCAAAGATAATGAATAATTAATGAATTGTGGTAATTCAATTTGATAAATTGCAATCATCAAACCTAGTATAGGACACAAAATAATAGGTGATAAAAATATTTTTTTAAATAAATCTATAGTAAAAGTTATAAATCGTTTTTTTGATTGGATTAAATCATCAATATTTGACAAAAACAATGTAAGCCCTAAAAAAACAATTGTAAAAATAACCGTAATTATAATTGCAGGTTCTAATCCCTTTTGACCAAATGCTAAAAAGGCCATTGGTAATCCTATATACGCACTATTAGAAAATATCCAATTCAGTGATGCAATTCCAGTTTCCTTGTTATTTTTTGTAAAATATTTATGATTTATTAAAAAAGCTATCCCAGTTATTATTATGCAATATGCAAAAACTAACAAAATATAGGAATAACTAATTATTTCACTATCGCTCTTTGTCATAAAATAAAACAACATCACAGGCATAGTAATATTATATGTTAATGCCTTTAATTGATTATTTGTTTTATTATCAAGAGTTTTTTTATAATAACAAATAACACCAATACCCATTAATATAAAAATTGGTAAAATTACATTTGATATTTTAATTATAAGTTCAATCATATAAAATAATTTAGCATAACAATATAATTTTATATACCTTTTTTTATAGAAAATATTTATTTAAAATGATAATTTAAAGATATTATGAATATAACAAATCAAACAAATGAATTTTCAGTTAGCGAAATATCAAAATCTATTAAAAAATTAATAGAAAGTAATTTTTATAGTGTAGCAATAAAAGGTGAAATATCCGGCCTAACACACCACAGAGCAAGTGGTCATATGTATATGACATTGAAAGATGAAAATTCCTCTATCAAAGCAACTTGTTGGAAATTTACCATTCCTAATCTAGACATAACACCAGAAGAAGGAATGGAAGTAATAGCAACAGGTAAGATAACAATATACGATAAAAATTCATCTTATCAATTAAACATATCAAATTTAAAACACGCTGGTATTGGTGCATTATTAAAACAACTGGAACAACGAAAAGCAAAATTACTAGCCGAAGGTTTATTTAATCAAGAACATAAAAAGCCTATTCCAAAAATGCCTAAACTTATAGGTGTCATAACCAGTCAAACAGGTGCTGTAATACACGATATTATGCACCGTATTAACGACAGGTTTCCAACCCCTATTCAATTATACCCTGTGAAAGTTCAAGGTGAAGGAGCAAGGTATGATATAGTAAAAGCTATTGAATTTTTTAACAACCCCCCACAAGGGTTTTATAAGCCTGATGTAATAATAGTTGCCCGAGGTGGTGGCTCAATAGAAGATTTATGGGAATTTAATTCAGAAGAAATAGCAAGAGCTGTATTTGCAAGTAATATTCCTATTATTTCAGCTGTGGGACACGAACCAGATTATACATTAATAGATTATGTTGCGGATTTAAGGGCTCCTACCCCAACTGGTGCTGCGGAACTGGCTGTTCCAGTTCGTAATGATTTACTAAGTATTGTCAAAAATATACATAGCAGATTAAATAATTCACTTGAAAATAAACTTTCTAAAAAGCAATTAAATCTTGAAAAGATTAGTAATAAAACACCTAATCTACAAACATTTATTAACAATAAAAGTCAAAAACTTCATGAAGTTAATATAAGAAAAAAGCATAGTATAAAAAACATAATATCAAATAAATATAACAAGAGTAAATTATTATATTCAATGTTAAAAACACCTATTGTTATTATTAATCAATATAATGACAAGCTAGAAAATTATCATAAAAATAAAAAAATATTTTTTAAACAAATTTTTATGAATAAAAAAAATGTTTTACATAATAATTCATCATTACTAGAAAGCTACTCATTTAAAAAAACTCTAAATCGTGGTTTTAGTATAATTTTTGATGAAAATAATAATATAATAAAAACAAAAAACCAATTAAAAGCAAATCAAAATATTTCAATAATATTTCAAGATGGGAATGTTGATGCAGAAATTAAAAAATAAAATTATATACACAATTTTATCATTACTATTTTCAATAAATGCTCACAGTTTTGAATTATATGGTGATGCAGTACAAGGAGCAATGCTTGTTGGTAAAGCAACTCCAAATTCAAAAATAATATTTGACGGAATAACCGAAATATCAGGCAAAGATGGGATTTTTGTAATTGGGTTACACAGAACCGCCCCTAAAAAAATGAAATTGAAAATTAATAATAAAACATATTACTTCAATGTTAAACAAAGAAAATACTTAGAACAAAGAATAAATGGATTACCGAAGAAAAAAGTTGATCCACCTAAAAGCTTACTTAAAAGAATAAAAAAAGAAAATGATGAAATAAAAAAATCTCGTAAGATTAAAACTAATAAATTATATTTTACTAAAAAATGGATTCACCCAACAAAAGGAAAAATAACTGGGGTTTATGGTTCCAAAAGAATATTAAATGGAAAGCCTAAATTTCCACATTATGGAATTGATTATGCTAATAAAATCGGCACACCTGTTATTGCACCACAACACGGAAAAGTTATTATGGTACAAAAAAATAACTTTTATTCAGGAAAAACAATTTTAATAGAACACGGTAAAGGTGTAAATACCGCATATTTACATCTACAAAAAATATATGTCAAAGTTGGACAGCAACTGAAACAAGGGCAACAAATTGGAACAATTGGAACAACTGGTCGTTCAACTGGTCCTCATCTTGATTGGCGTATTAATTGGTATGACAAACGACTTGACCCTGCATTATTAACAGGTATTGAGCTAGGTTTAAACCCAACTGGTAAAAATGTTGATTTTAATTTTTAAATCAACTACAATTAGTTGAATAATGAAAAATTATCTAAGAGGTTAAACAATGAAAAAATTAATATTTATAAAATTATTTTTATTAGGATTATTTACAAATGCATTAGCAGGCGAAATGTCAATAAACAATGGTTGGATAAAAGCAAAACAAGGTCCAATGACTGGTGCATTTATCCATATTACAAACAATACTGGATTTGATGATAAGTTAATAGGTGTGAAAACAAAATTTGCCAAAAAAAATGAAATCCACATTGTAAAGATGGATTCAAAATCAAATGCTAAAATGATGAAAGCTAGCTTTATATCTATTCCTAATAATAAAACAACTAAATTAGAACAAGGTGGAAATCACCTGATGTTTATGGGAATAACAAAAAATATTGTCGCTGGACAAAAATACAATATAACATTGATTTTTGAAAAGCATGGCGAAGTAGATATTATGTTAACTGCGGAAAAAGTTAAAAAATCAAATTATAATAATAAAAAAGAATATAATTATTATAATTAAAAAATAGATGATTTGTCTTCCGGAAAAAAACTTTATTACCTAGCAGGTAAATAAATTACTTGATCACGAATTAATACTTGAATCTAAAAGAAAAAAGAAGAACTTAAAATAAAACAAGAAAAATCAGAAATAATGTTAAACACATTTTCTGAAACCAAAGAAACTGCAATATTGTCATTATTAACCGCTGTTGGTGATACTGATATAGCCAGTGAGTATCAAAAATCATCTCCACAACAAAAAAAGAAAATCTTAAATGATATAATAAAACAAGGTGTGGTAGATTAACAGAAAAAGTTAATTCACAAAAAGTAATGGCATATAATGTTGACGGTTATGGTAATGTTGTTGTAACTGAATAATGAAAAATTATCTAAGAGGTTAAACAATGAAAAATTAATATTTATAAAATTATTTTTATTAGGATTATTTACAAATGCATTAGCAGAAAGTCAAATGGCTAATAATAATACAACAATTGATGCATCACCAGAGCCAATGGTTAATCCTGTTATGGATAAAACAGGTGAGATAATAGGGAAAGCAAGTAAGCAGGTGAGTGATGTTATGTATCGTGTGCAAAAACGACAAGAGCTTGTGAAAAATATTAATTTATCAAGACAATTTAATGCAGATTTAGTAACCTTTCAAGGAGATTTTGAATCTAATGAAGATTTATCAGATTCTAATATTTTATCTAAATATGATGAACAAATTGATAGCAAGATTAATGATATTTCAAACAACTATCAAGGCTCTGATGCTTCCAAACAGAAGTTAATTATCAAATTACAAAGCCAAGCAAGCATTTATAGAGCAAATACACAAGTTATAATTCGCAATAAACAAATAGAAAATGTTTATGACCATATAAATGATGATTTATCTCCTTTATCACAAAATATTTTAGACGGCAATGTTGATATTAAAGAAGGCTTTCAACAAGCATTAAATAATATTAATGATTACGGCGAAGAATTAGGAGCTAGTCAAAGACTTGATATATATGACGCCTTTCAGGAAAAAGTAGGAGTAGCACACTTTACTAAGTTATTAAACGGTAATGACCCAGAAGGAGCATTAGACTTTTTCAAAAAAAATCCAAATATTACTAATGCTATATCTGATTCCACTAGAAATAAATTAATTCAACAAGCCAACACATTTAAACAAACAGCGATTGCTGATGCTAACAAAAAATCTGGTGAGCAAAAAGAAAGAATGAAACTTATAGGTAGAGAATCATCAGCTGGTGAATTTACAGGCTCTAATAAAGAATTATCAGCTGGGGAAAAACTTTATGTAATGACAGGCAATTCTACTCTTTTGGCAGAAGAAGGCAAAATTGAAATAAAACGAAAAGACGAAGAGTTTAAAGAAAAACAGCAAATACTAAAAGACAAGCCACTAATGACTGAAAAAATTATGGATTTAAACACTGAAACTAATCGTTTATTAACTAATATTGATGAAATTCTAATTCAAATGTCAGAATTAGGAGAAAGTGGAGTTGATGATTATCGTTTAGCTGATGAAAATGGTAAAGCAAAGATTTTAAATGAAGCAAAAAGACTTAATGAAGATGCTGATTATACTGGTAATGCGGTTGGCATGTTAGGTTCGGTATTATCAGTAATGAGTGGTACTGATGCATCACAACTTGAAAATAAAATGGAGGATATTAAATCTAATATTGTGGTAATAATAAAAATTGATAGAAATTTGTCATCTAGAACAAGGTTAACTACATTAGAGTTGAATTTAACAGTGTCATCAATGGGGTCGTTAAATATTTCAGACCCAGCAACACTGTACAAATCTCTTAATGATATAAGAGCAACTTTTGTTAGAATAAACCAAAACCAGCAAAATCGTTACAAAAATACTTACGGAGAATCGCCAATTGAAAAACCAAGTCGTGATGATGGACTTGAAGTATCAATAAAAAATGGTAAAAAAACAATCAAAGTTAACTTATTAGGCGATTAAGTATGATAGCAAATTTAAACACTGCAAAAGAATTATCAGGCGAAACAGTAACTTTTGATTATGCCGGATTAGATGTTGAACTTCCAATTGAGTATGCCAATGACCCTGTATTAAAAGAAAAAGCATTAGCAAAAGTTCGTAATTCTTCTGATTTTAATGAAATAATTGACAAAACAACAGGTGCTAGTACTTTTGTAAGAACTTTGGCAGCACCTAGTCGTTCAGCAGAAGACCGTCTAGCAACTATACGTAAATATTACAGTTTACCTTAATCGTGACAGTCCAAATTTAATTGATAATACAATACAACCGTTTTAAAGATTAATTTCTTTATCAAGCACCATCTTTATTGATAAGGGTGTAACATTTAGTTTTTGTTTTTCATCTAATCTTACAAAGTCTTTTTCTGTGGTAATAAGCTTTGCTAGTGCTTTCCCAGCAATTTCATTTAAATCTTGTATATCTTTGTCGATATATTTGTAATGGTCTGGATATGAAATTTTTGCCCTAATTGGATAACCACATTGCCTAACCGTTTCAAAGAATTTTTCATTATTACCCAAACCTGAAAAAGCAATAACTGATTGATTATCATTGAATGGTTTTTTTTCCACTTCATAGCTGGCAAAATACACCTTATCACCATATTTATTTTTTAAAGTTTTATAAATATCGCCGCGAATACCTGTAATTACAATAGCGTTAGCATTTTTAAGACGATTAAAAATAAATTCTCGCTTTTCACCAGATGGAAATACTAAATTATTACCAAACCCTTTATAACCATCAACAACTATTATTGTTTTATCTTTCTTAACTGTTGGGTTTTGTAATCCATCATCTAGTATTATCATATCTGCACCCAATGATTCAGCATATTTAACCCCTGCTTTTTTATTTTTTGCAACAACCACTTGTGTATATTTTGCTATTAATAATGGTTCATCGCCAACTTGTTGAGCTTTGTGATTTTTTAAATCAACTAATGTCGGTTTAATTATACTTCCTTTGTATCCTCTGGATACAACAATTATATTTTTATATCCTGATTTTTTAAATTGATTAATTAAATTTATTACAAATGGTGTTTTACCTGTACCGCCCATTGTAATATTACCAACACATATTACATTAGTTTTTGATTTGTAAGAAATTGTTAAAAGATTATATAAAAATACAGAAAATCCATATATTATTGAAATTGGCAATAATAATAAACTTATTATATTTATATCTTTCATATGTTTCATTATATATATTCCTTAATTTTTGCAACTAATTTTTCAATTACTTTATTCTGCAAGGATATAACCTTATATGCATTATCACTATACTTTTTAACTAATTTTTTATCACTTATTAACTTATCTAAGTTAATATATAATTCCTCTGGATTATTAACAATAATATGTCCGTTATTGTTATTTAATTGTGCTGTTATTTCGGCAAAGTTAGAGGTATCAAACCCTTGTATAATGGCATTGTTTAATTTTGCTGGCTCTAGTGGATTATGCCCACCATATCCACCACCACAAGACCCACCAACAAAACAAATATTAGTTAGAGAAAAGAATAATCCAACTTCACCTATTGTATCTGCTATATATATCTGAGTATCTTTTTTAATGTTTTCTCGTCTTGAACGGATTGATATTTTATAATCTTTGAATTTGATTAATAATTCGTCTAATCTTTGTGGGTGCCTAGGTATTATTATAGTTAATAAATTTTTATGATTATTATAAATTTTACTTAGAATTGGTTCAATAAAACTTTCATCTTGTTTATGTGTAGAAACAGCAATCCAAATATTGCGATTACCTATTTCTTGTTTTAATAAATCTAATTGATTGTTATTAAATGGTGAGGCTGGTGAAGTATATTTCAAATTACCAAATGTTTCAACTTTACACTTAGTAAATCTTTGAATAATATTCTTATAATAATGTGTTTGTGCTGATACATAAGAACAATATGAAAAAAGTTCCCTAGCAATAAATGGCATCAATGCCGATTTTTTTATAGTTTTTTGACTCATTCTAGCATTAAATAAAAGTACTTTTATATTATTTCTTTTTAATTCTTCTAGCATATTAAACCATAACTCAGACTCTATCATAACAGCAATATCAGGTTGCCAATGGGCAATAAATCTTTGCACCCATTCATTAACATCATATGGATAATATTGATGTATTACTGTTTCTGGCAATCTTTTTTCCATTAATTTTGCTGATGATAAAGTACTTGTTGTTAATAATACTTTGTAACCATTTTTTTCTAACTGATTAATCAATGATAGTGTTGATATACTTTCACCAACACTTACAGCGTGCATCCATATTAATTTACCAGATGGTCGTTGTTTTGAAGGAATTCCCATTTTTTCTATATAACGAATTGAGTCTTCTTTACCTTTTTTCACACGGTAATTTAATGCATATTTCAATAAAGGCTTACAAACAAAAAATATAAATTTATAAATGCTATAAAATCTCATTAATTATGCCTTTTCAATTGGTTCATGATTAAAATATTTATCAGTCTCAACTGATAATTCTATTAACTTTTTTTCAATTATATGATTCAATTCATCAACAGATTTACTATTATCAAAATCAAAATATTCACCCATAATAACACCACGATTAAATGGTAATGGTATTATCATTTTATCCCAAGAATTCATTAATATACGACGTTTGAAATTAAGTGAAAAAATATAATATCTACTAGCTGACTTTTTCAATAAAAAACCTGTTCCTTTTTTTAAATGATATCTTGGCCCTCTTGAACCATCAGGTGTTATAACAACTTGCTTGCCTTGATTTAATAAATCTATCGCTATTCGTAATCCTTTTGTACCTGTTCCAGATTCTTTTGAAGAAAGTATAACCTTATGACCAAAACTAGCCATCAAATCAGAAAGAAAATTACCATCTTTACTAGGCGATACAATTGAATTGACTTTATTATTACCAACAATCTTATCAATTCCTAGTAAACAAATCAATGTACGGTTATGCCAAACAATAAAAAGATTTGCATTCTCTTTATCCCCTTTGTTAATAACATTCCAAAATGTTGTAAATTTTACAATTCGTAAATAAAAAACAATTAGATAATAAATAATTAACTTTTTCATAATAACTATTTTACATTTAACTTTTTCTGTAACGAAGAAGATGATGTTGTGTATTGAAATAATAATTTCTTATCTGGATTACAGTAAGAAAATGCCTTTTGTGCCATTAATGCTGATTCGTGAAAACCTGATAATATTAATTTTAATTTTCCTGGATAATAATTTATATCGCCTATCGAGAAAATTTGAGGAATTGAAGTTTCAAATTTTTCTGTATCAACTTTTATAAGTGTATCTTTGTGTAATTCACAGCCAAAATCTTTTACAGGACCTAATGTCATTGTTAAACCATAAAACGGTAATAACATATCACAAGGAATTTCATATTCACCTTTTTCCTTATGTTTTAGTATAATAGATTCCAACTTACCATCTTTACCATTTAATCCTTTGATTTGTGCAATTTCTAGTGACATTTCATTTTTATTAACCTTATCACGCATTTCATTTACCGAAGAAGGGTGTCCACGAAAATCATCGCGACGATGAACTAGTGTCAAGCTTTCTGAAATCGGAGTAAGATTATTCACCCAATCAAGTGCTGAATCACCACCCCCAGCAACAACAATTTTCTTGTTGCGGAATTTTTCCATATCTCTAATACTATAAAATACTGATTTATCTTCATATTCTTCTATTCCTTGAATCGGTGGTTTTTTTGGAACGAACGAACCGCCACCAGAAGAAATTACAATACATTTACATTCAATTATTGTTCCAATATCTGTTTTTACTTGCCAAATATCTATGTCATTTTCATCTGTTCCAACCTTTTCAAAACCAATCGCCATTTGTCCTAAATGAAAAACAGGTTTAAAAGGTTTAATTTGTTCCATTAAATTATCTGTTAATTCTTGCCCCGTAATAGATGTAAAGGCAGGAATATCATAAATAAATTTTTGTGGATATAATTCAGCACACTGACCACCAGGTACGGATAAAATATCAATAAGATGACATTTTAAATCAACTAATCCCAATTCAAAAACTGCAAATAATCCAACTGGACCTGAGCCAATAATTACCACATCAGTTTTATGTATTGTTGTATTAGTCATTATTTTTCCTTATTTTATAATGTGATTTTAATAATAAAACTTTATACCCAAAAAGTTGTTCATTTTCAATATTATATAATTATTATATTGTCTTAATTATAATCATTATATGAACTTGATTGTATCATTTAAATAGTTTAAAATAAAGATTATATGTATAATAGGAAAATATAATGAATTATAAGAAATTTTTTAATGATAGTATAAAGAAATTAAAACAAAACAATAACTATCGATACTTTAATCATATCCACCATATTAAAGGTAAATATCCCATATGTGAATATACCGATAAAAGTGGTAATACAAAAGATATTACAATTTGGTGTTCAAATGATTATATGGCAATGGGACAAAATGAAACTGTTTCACAAGCTATGTGTGAAACAATTAAAAATACTGTTACTGGTGCCGGGGGAACAAGAAATATTTCTGGCTCCACTGTATATCACCAAGAGCTTGAATCTACAATCAAAGATTGGATGCAAAAAGAATCAGCACTAGTTTTTACATCTGGTTGGGTGGCAAACTTTACAATTTTATCAACGCTTGGTGAAAAAATTCCAAATTGTATTATATATAGTGATGCAATGAACCATAATTCTATAATTGAAGGAATACGAAGAAGTCGTGTAGAAAAACGAATCTTTAAACATAATGATGTTAAACATTTAGAAGAATTAATAAAAAAAGACGACATTAATGCACCAAAAATTATCGTCTTTGAATCCATATATTCAATGAATGGAAATATAGCACCAATTGAAGATATAGTAAAAATTGCTAAAAAATATAATGCCCTGACATTTCTTGATGAAGTTCACGCAGTAGGACTATATGGTGATAATGGAGCTGGAATTGCCGAAAGTCTAGGATTGATAGATGAAATTGATATAATTCAAGGCACACTCGGAAAAGCCGTTGCACAAATAGGCGGTTTTATGGCAAGTTCAAAAGAAATTGTTGATTTTGTCCGTTCATTTGGGAACGGTTTCATATTTACAACTTCATTACCCCCTGTTGTAGCAAAAGGTGCAACGCAAAGTATTTTACATTTAAAAGGTGCCAAACAAGAACGCACTCAATTACAAAGTATTGCAAAACATATAAAAGAAACCTTTGTCAAACAAGGGATTCCAATTATGTACTCAGATTCTCATATAATTCCTGTAATGGTTGGTGATTCAAAAAAATGCTTGGATATGAGTAATATGTTAATAGAAAAACACAATATTTATATACAATCAATTAATCACCCAACTGTTGCAAAAGGGACTGAACGACTAAGAATATCACCTAGTCCAGCACATAACAAGGATATGGTAAAAAAGCTATCTTATGCTATTAAAGATGCCTTTGAAAATTGCTAGATTAACTTGTCATCACATAATTTAGAAACTGTATCACAGAATTTTTCATAGTCTGTTATATCATTATAAATGTATGCAGATATTCGTATATATTTAATATTATCTATTAAAACAATTTTTGTATTAAAACCATTATCAAAGAATATTTTTTGTAATTTTTCTATACTAATTTTTTTGTCTTGTAATTTTTTAGGCAACTTTACGATAGTCATAAATGTTGACAAAGAATTTGGTATAGAATAATCAACATCAAATCTTTCTGACATTAATTTTCCTGCCTTTACAGCTAAATCATTACAATAATTACTAATATTTTTTTGACCTAGCTCATTAACTACATCAATTCCCAAACCTACTGTTAACCAAGAAGTATAATCATTCGTTCCAACCCAATGAAATCTTTGTGGATAAGGTTTTTCATATGTATAGCTAATTCGCATTGAACGCATCATACTATGATTATGAGGTTCAGTTACGATAAAACCTGTACCTTTTAAAGATAATAACCACTTATGACAACAACCCAAGTACCAATCAACCCCTAATTCATCAACATTTAAGTCAATCATACCTATACGATGTGCCCCATCAACAAGAATTGGTATATTCATATTTTTAAACATTGGTATTATCTTTTTTAATGGATTTCTCAAACCATCAATAGCTTTAATATCTTCTACTATTAATAATCTAGTTCTAGGATTAATTGCTAAATCGTATTTATCAAGTATTGTATTTTCATTCGCATTAATTGGAATATGTACTTTGTTTACTCTTGCACCGGCACGACCGCAAACAAATTCCAAAATTCGCATTGTTGTTGGATAAATATCTGCATCAACAACAATTTCATCACCTGCCATAAATATAATAGACCTTAATGCAGCATTTAAGCTTTCAGTTGTTGAACTTGTAAAAGCAATATTATTAGGATTAGTATTTATGTAATTTCCTAATATATTTTGACTTTTTAAAATATGTTCATCAGCTTCCATTTTAAACTTAGATATATTACTCATTATATCAAAACGAATTTTTTCAGATTTTTTATAAACATCAGTATGAACTAATGAAAAACTACCATTATTTATATTTATAATATCATCATCTAATAAAAAATATTTTTTATAATTTTTGCCGAACATTAAACCACCACAACTATTCTAATTTATAAATTAATTTTGAATTTATACAATTTTTGATTATATAAAACATTTGTAATTATGGCAAATTTTTTATGATATTACTAGGTTTTTAAAAAAAAATATGATAATCTCATAGATGATAATAATATTATTATCATTTATTTTGTCAATATCGATGACATTATTTATAATGTGCATTCAGGTTATTTTTAAAGTTTTATCACAAGGAATTATTAAAAAATGGCTTTTAAATTTGGAAAAATCTCACTAAAGAGATTAGAAACAACAGAGCCTATAGTGCAACAAATAGCTCACGAAGTCCTTTCTTGCAGTCCTTATGACTTCGGCATCCCTGAATATGGTGGTCGTAGAACAGAGGAAGAACAACAACACCTAGTAAACATAGGAAAATCCAAACCAATGCACTCATACCACCGTACGGGTATGGCATTAGATATATGTAGGTATATGGGTAATGGTAAGTATTCTTTTAAAAAAGAGGATATACAACCTATTGCTGACCTTTTCAAGCAAGTCGGCGAAGAAAAAGGTGTTAATGTAATCTGGGGCGGAGATTGGGAAGTTTTTATTGATGCCCCTCACTTTCAAATACAGGAGATAAAATAATGTTTGGATTTATTGCTAGTTTATTAGACCCAACAAACAGTGGAGTTTTAAAAAAAGGATTAGATTTAATTGATAACAGTTATTTTACTGATCAAGAAAAGGCAAAAAATAGACTAAAATTAGTAAAATCTCATACAAAATTTGTTGAAACTGCTGTAACTAATGAAAATCAAACAAGAAGCTTAACAAGACGATTTATTGCACTTATAGTAATTCTTGCTTGGGTGCCGTTCTTTATCACTGTATGTGTATTAGGTATTTATTCTATCGTTAAAAATACTGGACAATTACCTCAATTATTAGATTTTATAACTACAATTAACACACCTACAATTATGATATTAGCTTTTTACTTTGGAAGCCAATTTGCAAATGGGTTTATGAAGAAATGAAAAAAAACAACACTCATAAAGGATATTTAACAGGTAGGCTGTTATTATCAAGCTCCGAACAATCAAATGGTATGTTTAATAAATCTTGCATATTAATTTGTACTCACGATGAGAGTGGTGCAATGGGATTAATTTTAAATAAATACGAAACAAAATTAACACTTAATGAATTATTAATGCAAATTGAACTATCAAACCCAAATTTTAATAATAATCCACGAATATATATGGGCGGACCTATGAATATAGAACAAGGCTTCATATTACACGACACCACATACAAAGAAAAAGAAACGGCAAATGTTAATGACCTTTTTAATATCACAACAACTATCAATATATTGCAAAAAATAGCAAAAAATAAAGGGCCAAAACAATATAAAATAGCGCTTGGTCACGTAGGTTGGGAACAGGGACAATTAGAGCAAGAAATAAAAAATAATTTTTGGTTGAGTTTATCTGCGACAAAAGAAATAGTATTCAGTGATAAATGTGATACTATGTGGTATACAATCTTGAATAAAAATGATATAAATCCATGTAAAATATCATATCATAAAGGACTTGCATAAGTTAAAAAATAATTTATTTTATGTATATATATATATATTAATATGATAAATAAAATAGGAATAAAATGTTTATACAGACAGAACAAACACCAAATCCAGCAACGTTGAAATTCATACCAGAATGCAAGGTTTTGGAACAAGGAACTGCTAATTTACAAACTGCTGATGATGCAAAAGAAATATCGCCCCTTGCAACAAAACTATTTGAAGTAAATGGCGTAGTTGGTATTTTTCTTGGCAAAGATTTTATATCCGTAACTAAATCAAATGAAATACAATGGATAAATTTAAAGCCTACATTACTAGGCGTTATGATTGAATTTTTTAATTCTGGACAACCTATTATTTCAACAGACTCAGATTTACCCAAAGAAAAAGAAGAAAAAATAAATTCTGATGATAATGAAATAGTTACACAGATAAAAGAATTACTTGATACTAGGGTTCGCCCAGCAGTAGCCCAAGACGGTGGCGATATCATTTTCCACAAATACGATAATGGAATTGTATATTTATCAATGTTAGGGGCTTGTAATGGTTGTCCATCATCAACTGCAACATTAAAAATGGGAATTGAAAATATGTTAAAATATTATATTCCAGAGGTAATAGAAGTACGAGCAAAATAAATGTTATCAAAAAAACTTATAATGAATAAAAATATATTACTTTGGATTTTTACTATCATATCTATTGTACTAGTATATAATTATTTTGGTAATAATTCAGACTTATTGTTTAAATTAAAAGATACTCCACAAGAAACAAACAAAAAATCTCAAAAAAATAAAAGTAAAATTATAACAACTAAATTACATTATTTTGATGCGAGAAATGTAAAAACTGTATTAAAAGAATTTGATAAATATGATTATAATTTAAAAAATAATTCAATTCCTAGAATCCAACCAAACAAAATACCAAACGATTTAAAAAATATAAAAGATATAAAATTAAAAAAGAATATATTTATTAAATTAATGTTGCCTATGGTTATTGATATCAATCAAAATATTAATATGAAAAAAGAATTATTAATAAATATACAAAAAAAATACAGAATTGGTAAAAAACTATCTTTTAATGATATTAATAAACTTAAACATTTCGGGCTGGAATTTAATGTAAAATATAATCAAGATAAAATTCCTGAAATGCTTAAACAACTAAATATAAAAATACAACCTATTCCAATATCTCTTGTTCTTGCCCAAGCAATAGTAGAAAGCGGTTGGGGAACATCAAGATTTGCCATAATAGGCAATGCATTGTTTGGACAATGGACATTTAATAAAACCACCAAGAATGCATTATTACCAATTAATCGTGATGATGGTAAAACACACAGTATTAAATCTTTTTCTTCGCCTTATCAATCTATGAAAGCATATATGACAAATTTAAATCGTAATAATGCATATAATGAATTGCGAAGAATTCGTTATTCATTAATTAAGTTAAGTAAACCGATATCAAGTATAAAACTTGCCAATGGATTAACAAATTATTCACAAGAACGAGAAGTGTATGTTAAAAAAATAAAATCAATTATAAAAAATAACGAACTTACCCGATATGATAATTATAAATTGCAAGAATAAGAATACGGGAAAATTAAAATGGACAAAAACAAAATTATTCAGCACAATATACAACAAATTAAATCCGATATTGAAAAATATAAAATTCGGGCATTAAGACAAGATGAAAATGTTGATTTAATTGCGGTTTCAAAAACATTTCCTATTGATGATATTAAAATAGCATTAGATACAGGGCATCGTATTTTTGGCGAAAACAAAGTACAAGAATGTCGTGATAAATGGATTGATTTAAAATCTGAATATGAAAATGTTGAGCTTCATTTAATCGGTGGCTTACAAACAAACAAAGTGAAATACTTGCCTAATTTAATTGATGTAATTCAAACACTTGATAGCATAAAATTAGCAAATGAAATAAAAAAACATATAGATAAAAACGAAAATTGGAATCCACAAATTTATATTCAAGTAAACACAGGGGCGGAACAACAAAAAAACGGAGTATTGGAACAAGATACAGATGAATTTATAACCCAATGTAAAGAAATGGGTTTGAATATTGTTGGATTAATGTGTATTCCTCCAGCTGATGAAAATTCATCGGTTCACTTTGCTTTACTAAGAAAAATAGCAATGCGAAATAACTTACAAAAATTATCAATAGGAATGTCTGGGGATTATCCTATTGCCATTGATTTGGGTGCAACGGCTGTAAGGGTTGGCAGTGCAATATTCGGAGTTCGTGGATAATAAATAATTTATTTACAAAAAAACAATAAAATACATAAAAATTGACAAGATTATAGGAATAATATTTTAATATTATTTATCTGTTTTTAATCAAAAAATATTGTGTGATTTCAATACTTGCACGACAAAAAAAACTTTGTTATAAGTAAAACTAAGTTGCTACTAATTTTATACTAACTTTTAAGATAAAAAGTTAAAATTATACTTGTATTGAATATTTAAATTGTCATAAAGGCTTACAGAAAATGAATAAAACAACCCGAAAAGAAAAAGATTTACTAGGTGAAAGATTAATTCCAGAAAAGGCCTTGTATGGTATACAAACACTTCGTGCAAAAGAAAACTTTAAAATAACTAATACAAAATTAAAACATTATCCTCAATTAATTATAGCATTGGCAATGGTTAAAAAAGCTGCTGCAATTGCCAATTTTAAATTGGGACTATTACAAAATAAAAAATGTAATGCAATTAAAAGTGCTTGTGATGAAATAATATCAGGAAAATGGCACGGACATTTTATTGTGGATATGATACAAGGCGGAGCAGGCACATCAACAAATATGAATGCAAACGAAGTAATTGCAAACAGAGGCCTAGAAATAATGGAATTTAGCCGTGGCGATTATCAACATTTACACCCTAACAATGATGTTAATTTATCACAATCAACAAACGATGCATACCCAACCGCAGTAAGGCTTAGTATTATTTTAAGTCATCAAAAATATCTAGATGCCCTTTATGATTTATCATATGCATTAAAACAAAAATCAATTGAATTTTCTGATGTAATAAAAATGGGACGAACTCAAATGCAAGATGCCGTACCAATTACGTTGGGGCAAGAATTTAATGGTTGGAAAGCAACTATCAAAGAAGATATTGTATTAGTAAGAAGTGCAATTAAATCATTTGCAGAAATAAATATGGGTGCCACAGCAGTTGGTACAGGTATTAATTCAGACCCTGAATATTCCGACTTGGTTATTGATGAATTAACCCGAATTTCAGATATTGAAATGTTCCGTGCTAGTAACTTAATCGAAGCTACATCCGATATGGGGGCATTTATAACATTTAGCAGTATATTAAAACGTAATGCGGTAAAATTATCAAAAATATGTAATGATTTGCGATTATTATCATCGGGCCCTCGTACTGGTATAAACGAAATTAATTTACCTGCTGTACAACCAGGATCATCAATTATGCCAGGTAAGGTTAACCCTGTTATTCCAGAGGTTGTTAATCAAATAGCATTTCAAGTAATCGGTAATGACCTTACTGTAACACTAGCATCAGAAGCAGGACAATTACAATTAAATGCAATGGAACCAATTATTACCTTTAATATATTGAAATCATTAAGTATGTTAACACAAGGAATAAAAACTCTTACAGAAAAATGTATCAATGGTATTACTGCAAACAAAGAAATTTGCAGGAATCAAGTTAATAACTCAATCGGTATTATCACTGCATTAAATCCATATATTGGTTATGATAATGCAACAAGAATTGCAAAACAAGCAATGGATAAAAACGAAAGTGTACGCGATATTGTATTAGCAGAAAAATTATTATCTAAAAAAGAAATAGAGGATATTTTAAGTCCGGAAAATATGACCCAACCTCGTAAAATTAAAAAAAATAAAAAAACCATATAAATTAAGAACAAAAATTGGAATCCAAGCAATTGGATTTCAAATATCTATGACTATGCAAAAAATATAACAATGGGATATCCTAGTGTTGATTAATACAAAAATTGGAGTTTGTATATAATGAATGAATTATTTAAAACAAAGCACCCCTTATTTAAAGAAATAAATACAAAATTTTTAAAAAATGATCTCAACCGCGAGAAAAAAAAATTTAGTGTTGGATTTAATGACGATGAAACAAAATTAATAGTTACCAATAACGGTAAACCTAAAGAATATGATGTATTTGAAAAAAACATAGGGGCTTCTAAACCATTAAAATACATAAATGTTAAAGAAGGTGATTCAGTAATAAAATTTAAAATTATCGAAAATAATCAGCAATTATCTCTTTTTAAGAGTAAAAATTTTGATCGATGTATATTTTTGGAAAACTTTGCTCCTTCACATATAAATATTGATTTTCAAAAAATTAAACCATCATTTCAATATTCTATATTTCAAGATGGATGTCGGATGTATAATACAACAATTAACAATAGTAATTTTGAGGATTGTATATTTTTTGGCTGGGCGGCTTTCCACTGTTCAACTTTTAAAAACAATGACAATGAAAGATTTCCATATATTACATTTTCAAGATCGGTTTTCTTAGATCATGCGGATTTTATGAATACAAAATTTGAATATGATGCTTTATTCACAGATTGTATTTTTAAAAAAGCAGGTTTTGAAAGTGCAAAATTCAAAGAATATACATCATTTGAAAATTCAAAATTTATTAAATCCTTGATTTTATCAAATTCAACAATTAATGAAATGATTTTAACAAATACAGATATAAAATTATTATGTTTATATAATTCAATTATAAAAGGTTTTGTGAATTGTGAAAATGTTAACATAGAAAAAGTAAAGAATCATAAAACATTTACAAAATTAAAAGAAAATTGTATAAAAAAAAACGATAATATATCCGCATTGTATTTCCATACAAAAGAAATGGAGCATTACCAATCTGAATTAACTTGGAAAGATGACTTTATTGAAAATTTTATACTATCATTCGAAAAAATATTAAGTCATTACGGAACCAATCCATTTCTTCCTATGCTTTGGTTACTAGGGATTCATTGTGTTGATTTAATTATAAGAGTTTTATTTTCAGATTCTTATGATAAACTCAAACAACAAGAATTTAGTATTTATAGTTTAAACATCATAGAAAATTATTTCAGCTTACTAGGAATATGGATTTTATCTAAAATAATTCTCTCAAGTATTCTAATCTATGAAATAATTAAATCATTCCGTAAATTTTCTAGAAAACTTTAATTGTTTTAACAAAATAGTACGAAGTAAAAAATAACGGGAGTTTACAACTAGTAAATGACTAGAATTTTTTACAAGTAATATGAAGTTAAAATTGTTTTAGCTTATTCAATCTCTTGTCGTGCTTGTAATGCAACCGCAAGGGTTCCATCGTCCAAATAATCCAATTCACCGCCCACAGGAATACCGTTGGCAAGTCTGGTTGTCTTTATATTATAGGGGCGTAAAATTTCCGCTAGATAATGTGCGGTTGATTGCCCTTCTACTGTTAGGTTGGTTGCTAGTATGATTTCAGATATATTGTCTTGTTCTATTCTATTTAAAATACCATCTATGTTTAGGTGTTGTGGTGTAATTCCATCGATTGCTGATAATACACCGCCCAGTATGTGAAATTTACCTTTGTATATATCAGTTCGTTCCATTGCCCATAAATCAGCAACATTTTCAACAACACAAATTGTTGTTTTATCACGTTTTAAATCATTACATACACCACAGGGGCTTTTTGTGTCAATATTACCGCATATTTCACAATCATAGACATTATTTTTTGCCAATTTAAGGGCATTAATTAACGGTGTCATTAAAACATCTTGTTTTTTTAATAATTGTAATACAATGCGTTTTGCCGAACGAGGGCCAAAGCCTGGCAATCTTGATAAAACCGCAACTAAATTATCAATTTCTTGCATAAAGGTTCCTTAAAATGGTAAAATTCCTGGTGGTAAATCAATGCCACCTGTTGCCTTTTTCATTACTACTGTTGTTTTTTCATTTGCCTGAGTGCGGGCATCTTGTAATGCAACTAAAATTAAATTTTGTAACATATTTTTGTCATCAAGTGCCACTGAGTCAATAGTAACATCGTGAAATTCACCCTTACAATTCATTGTAACTTTTACCATATCCGACGGAGATTTACCTACAACAATAGTTTTATTTAATTCCACCTCAGCCTCAGCAATGTTTTCTTTCATTTGCTTTGCCTGTTGCATTATATTACCTAAGTTTTTAAACATTAATCATTCTCCATCAAGTCAATTTTTTTTATTTCCGCATCAGGGAAATATTTCTTTACTGATTTAACCAGTTCGGTTTGTTCTGCTTTATCTATAGTTTGTTTATTTTGGTATTGTTCAATTTCATCAAGAGTTTGTTCGCCACCTATTTCAGTATATTCTATCTTGACAGTTTTACCGAAACTTTGTTGTAATAAATCATAAACTTTTTTTCGTTTACTATGTTCCAATTTAATATTAATAGTAAATTTTTGATTCTTTGTTTCAACTTCTCGTGCTGTTTTAAAAAAATAAAAACCAATACTAGGTAATTTTTTCTGTATAAATTCAACTAATTCAACAAATGTCTTGGGGGCAATTAAATCTTGTATCTTTTCAGTTTGTAAATCAAATTTTTCATCTGATAATTTTGTATTTTTTAAATCAGAATTTTTAACAGCTTGAACTGTTTTACTATTTTGTAAATTTTGAGTTTGATTTTCAATCCCATCAACAAAATGTGCAGGGCTATTTGAATTATCTAGCTTTTTTACCAAATCCACAGGGCTATTTGAATTATCTAGCTTTTTTATCAAATCCACAGGGCTTGACAATTCCGATGCATACATCAACCTTACCGCTATCATTTCAAGGGTCATTAATTGATTTTGTGCAACTTGCATTTCACCAAGACCTTTATTTAATATTTGCCAAGATTTTGTTAAAACCGAAACAGATAGCTTGGGTGACATTTTACCGCCCATATATTTTTCAATTTCCGGCAATGTAGAATCATCAATCAAAGATGGATTAACCTTAAATCTAGTCAACAACCACGATATATCAAGTAATTCACCTAATATTACAATCGGTTCAGCACCAACATTATACAATTCATTGATTTTATTAAGTGCCTTTACATTATCGCCTGCCATTAAAAATTCAAATAATTCATATAATGAATTTCTATCAGCTAGACCCAACATAGAATTAACTAATTCACTAGTAATTTTTTTATTTTCACTTAAGGCTAGTGCTTGGTCAAGCATTGACAAGCCATCACGTACCGAACCATCAGCACATCTTGCAATAGTTCGAATTGCTTCTTCTTCGGCTGAAAAACCTTCAAGATTTACTATATTTAAATAATGTTTGTACAGATCCGTAGCCTGTACTCGTCTTAAATCAAATCTTTGACAACGAGATAAAATAGTAACTGGAACTTTGCCAATTTCAGTAGTCGCAAAAATAAACTTTATATGAGCTGGTGGTTCTTCAAGAGTTTTTAACAAACCATTAAAAGCATTCTTAGACAACATATGAATTTCATCTAGAATATATATTTTATATCTACCCATTGTTGGGGTGTATTGAGTTGATTCAATAATTTCACGAATATCATCAATTCCCGTATTTGATGCGGCGTCCATTTCAACAACATCAATATGATTACCACTGGCAATATCAACACAGTTATCACACAAACCACAAGGTTTTACAGGGGGATTACCATTTTTATCAGTATTAGAACAATTTAAAGCTTTTGCAATAATTCGTGCGGTTGTTGTTTTACCAACACCACGAACACCGGTAAGCATAAAAGATTGAGCAATACGACCAAATTTTAGTGCATTGGATAATGTTCTAACAAGTCCATCTTGACCAATTAATTTGTCAAAATCATTAGGACGATATTTTCGTGCCAATACACAATATGGTGTGTTGTCTTCGTTACTTTTAGATTTAATATCAACAACCTTGGAATCTTTACCAGATTCAAAATCATCTTTAACAATATCTTGAAAATTCATTTCAATATTACCACCATCATTATCAAACATAAAAAAAATATATCATTTAAAAGATTAATGGTAAAGATATTTAAAATAATTTTATGAGATTAAAAGTGGAAGTACAGATGACCCAAACGGAAAACTTATTGTGGCTGCTTTGTTTCCAATCTGACCAGTTCAACAAGAAGTTTGTCCAACTGCACTTCCATATGCTTTATTATACAAAATACAATAAATAGCAAGTTTTTTTTATAAAAAATTAAATAGCTTGTTTTGTATCAAGCTGTTCTGGATTATCGTTTGAAATTTCTTCGCTTACTCCAGATTTATTATTCTTATGTTGTTCAATATTTTCTTGTTCAACATGCTCAGTATTTTCTGAATCTTCATCAGATTTATCATTATTTTCTTTTTCAAGGGTTGGGTTTTCAATACGCCATTCAACAATCATTCGTAGATAATGTTCAGAATGCTGTAATAATTCTTCTTCTCTTACTCTATCGCCAGCAACCTTTACTTCACGAGATGCAGATATATATTTATCAGCAATCTGTCGTCCTGTTCCTCTTATCCTTCCTATTGGACCGTTGGAATCAAATTGACTTCTTAATGGATTGTAATTTTTTTTATTGCGACCATTATTTTTAATATAAGGTCTTCTCTTATTATTTCGCATATTATTCTTTCTTAAAATTTATAAATAACAAGCAAAATAAATACCAAATATAAATACTAGATACTAGATACTAAATAAATACTAATGCTTATTAATATAATAGCTTTTTTATATATAATATATAAGACAAAATCAAGTCTTTTTTTCAAATTTTATACTTTCTTATAAGTATTACTTCGTATTATTTTAGATAAATCATATTGTCTAGATGATAATTTATATCCATTTGATAGGAATAAGTTATCTATTTCTTGGTATTGATTATATCCAAATTCCACAACTATTATGGAATTATTATCAATATAATTATGCATTTGTTTTAAAATATTTCTGTAGCAATCCAAACCATCATTACCACCATCAAGTGCCAATGCTGGATCAAATTTTTTTACTTCATCTTGTAGCATTTCTAGTTCATATGTTGGTATATAAGGTGGATTTGAAACAATGACATCAAATTTTTGTGCTGGAATATTATCAAACCAATCACTTTGTATAAAATCAATACAACTACTTAAATCGTTATTATCTGCATTAGTCTTTGCAATTGATAATGCTTTTTCAGATATATCAACACCAACACCAACAGAATTTTTATATTCCAGCAACAAGCTAATTAATAAACAACCACTACCTGTTCCCAAATCTAAAATATTATATTTCTTATTTTTGTCGGTACAATATTGTAAAACTGATTCAATTATAGTTTCTGAATCTGGTCGTGGTGATAAAACATTTTCATTTACGACAAAATCAGAATTCCAGAAACCTTTACTGCCCGTAATTATATCTATTGGGGTACCTGTTTTACGAATATTTACAAATTTAATAAACTTTTCATATTCTGCATCATTTAAATTATAATCAAACTTTAATGGTAAATCATATAATTCAATATTCAAAACAAAACACATTAAATATTTTGCATCAATAATATCAATATTACTTTTTAAAATTGCCGAATTTACATTTATCATTTAGGCATAATAAAACATACCAATCAAAAATAAAATATTAAAAAAAATTATTTTGCCTTATTACAGCATAATATCTTAATAATAAAAAACCACTCTGTATTTATCTCGCCGTTTTTCAATAATTATTATTTTGATAATTTGTTGCTTTTATTAATAAATCATTTATTATGTAATTATATTATTAATAAAATAAATAGAGTGTTAAAATGGAATATTTAAGTTTTTTAGAACCGTATATTAATAAAGAAAACAGCAGATTATTTTTCAATATAATATTTATAATCGTTCTTGCATTATTATCACGCCCCATAATATCAAAATTTTTACTTGGTTGGATTCACAAAATTGTGAAAAAAACAGACAATAAAATTGATGATAAAATCATTAATATTATGGAACCACCAGCTCGTTTTATATCTATTGTTGTTGGTTTATATTTAATAGCAGAAATTTATATTCCCGCAATGCAAGGAATTTTCATCAGAACAATAATAGCATTTTTAATATTCTGGCTATTATTTAATGCAACTGTACCGTTAGCTGAATTATTAAAAGTTAAAGATAAATATATCAATAAATCTTTAATAGGTTGGGGCTTAAAAGTTCTAAGAGTGATAATTTTATTTACTGGTGCTTCAGCTATTCTAGAAATCTGGGGAATTAAAGTAGGTGCCATACTAGCAGGTCTTGGGATATTAGGTGCGGCTGTTGCACTAGGCACACAAGATTTATTTAAAAACTTAATCGCTGGATTCCTAATATTGTCTGAACACCGTTTTGGTGAAGGAGAATGGATAAGAGTAAGTAATGTTGCAGAAGGCACAGTGGAAAAAATTGGTCTAAGGTCAACATTAATAAGAAGATTTGACCAAGCTCCAATGCACGTGCCTAATTCTCAACTAGCCGATGCTCCACTAATTAATTTTTCACGAATGAAGCATCGCCGTATTTCCTGGACGATAGGTTTAGAATACAAAACAAATAAACAACAATTAAAAACTATTGTTGAAAGTATCGAAAAATTAGTTTCTAAACAAGATTTTGTTCCTGCTAACAAAGTTTCAACTTTTGTTGTAATAGATAAATTTAATGATAGTTCTATTGATTTATTAATTTATGCATTTACAAAAACAACAAATTGGGGTGAATGGTTGAAAATAAAAGAACAACTAGCCCTAGATATAAAGAAAATAGTGGAAGAATCAGGTGCTAGCTTTGCATTCCCAAGCCAATCTATCTATATTGAAAAAAATGACGAATCTAGTATAAAATTAAAAAAATAAGATTTTTTAAATTATCTAAGCAATAATCAATTTACTCCTCTATCACTACAGCGAATAATACTACTCTATTTGCATATTGCATAATTCTTAGTATGTGATTTAACTAACTTCTAAACTTAAATTGTGTCGCGGAAAGCCCTCAAAATGGACTTTCACACAACGCACTAATGTCAGTGCCCGTGCTTCATACCGTCGCGAAATTGGCGATTTAATGATACCAAAAAAGGCAACGCCACAAAGAAGATAACATTAATTTCTTCATTTTTCAATAATATATTAGCCATTTTTTCTACTTTTTTTGCCTTTTTTTGCTTTTTCTGGTTCTTTAAAGCCATTATTTTTTATAGCAAGTTGTAAATTATTTTTCCAACCTTTACAAATAGTACGAATTTTTTTTCGTACTATTATATCATCATTACAAACATATAATTTATTATGTTTTTCACACAATCTATTATTGAGAATTTACGCCAAAAAGATATGTCGTGGAAAGCCCTCAAAATGGACTTTCACACAACTATGAAGAAGTTAACGGTGTAGGGACTTGGGTCGCGGAAAGCCCTCAAAATGGACTTTCACACAACCGAAGCTATGTTAAGTCTTTGAAAACCATCGCGAAATTGGCGATTTAATGATACCAAAAAAGGCAACGCCACAAAGAAGATAACATTAATTTCTTCATTTTTCAATAATATATTAGCCATTTTTTCTACTTTTTTTGCCTTTTTTTGCTTTTTCTGGTTCTTTAAAGCCATTATTTTTTATAGCAAGTTGTAAATTATTTTTCCAACCTTTACAAATAGTACGAATTTTTTTTCGTACTATTATATCATCATTACAAACATATAATTTATTATGTTTTTCACACAATCTATTATTGAGAATTTACGCCAAAAAGATATGTCGTGGAAAGCCCTCAAAATGGACTTTCACACAACTATGAAGAAGTTAACGGTGTAGGGACTTGGGTCGCGGAAAGCCCTCAAAATGGACTTTCACACAACCGAAGCTATGTTAAGTCTTTGAAAACCATCGCGAAATTGGCGATTTAATGATACCAAAAAAGGCAACGCCACAAAGAAGATAACATTAATTTCTTCATTTTTCAATAATATATTAGCCATTTTTTCTACTTTTTTTGCCTTTTTTTGCTTTTTCTGGTTCTTTAAAGCCATTATTTTTTATAGCAAGTTGTAAATTATTTTTCCAACCTTTACAAATAGTACGAATTTTTTTTCGTACTATTATATCATCATTACAAACATATAATTTATTATGTTTTTCACAGTCCGACTGTTCAAATTTATTGTTGTTAGAATAATATTGTTTTTGATTAACACAATATTTTAATTTCGCCCCGTCTTTACTTTGAATTTTATAATTTTCTTTTTTACATAAAACTACAATATCCTGAATAAATTTTCGAGCAATATTTTTAGACTTAAAATGATTACAAACATATAAAATATCATCGCACAGCTGTTTTGTTAAATCAATTTCCCATATTCGATTATGAGAAATAGCATTTGTAACAGCATGAAATTTTAAAAAAGGATTTGATTTCTCAGTCTCCTTATTAGTCTCCTTATTAATCTTTTTCAAATCTGCACTAATAACATATTCGTAATACTCTTTTAAATTTTCAATTTTATTATTTTTTAAATTTTCAATTTTATTATTTTTTAATAATTCAGCGTATAATTCTTTTAATAATTCACCATATAATTCTAGAATGATAAAACTAAGTTTTGTATATAAAATATATGTAGGATAAATTTCATATTTAAAAGATGGTCTTGGATTTTCATCATTATGTGGATTTTCATCATTATATGGATTTTTAATCTCAAATCTTTTTTCTATAAATTCTTTACCTATATAATTAAATGTTTTTTTAAATTTCCAATATCCAAATGCACTATGTTCTTTGGTATATATAGTATGTAATTTTTTCCAATGGTCATCATCACGAGCAATTTTTTTACTAGCTTTATTTATTTTTTCATATAGTTTTTTTAATTGTTCTTGATTCAACTCCTGTCCATCATCTTTCTTTTTATAATGTCTTTTACTTCTTTCCAATCCAAAATATATATCTAAGTTCGCCCTGTGTTTTTTATTCCAATATTCCCATATGTCCAATCCGCCGTTCAATTTAAAACGATCTATATAAATTTTACTAACACTAGGTAAAAGCAAAATACATATTAAATTTAATGTAGCAGTAAAAATCTCTGGTGTAAGTGATTTTCTTTTTTTTTCATGAGGATGTCTTAAATAATTTCTTACTTTGAGAGTTCCTTCAATTAATGATATTAAATCAGATAATGAGTTAATAGGTAATACACAATTATGTAATAAATGATAATGAAAATTTTGTTTTTGTTTTTCATCAGTATCTATTAATTTCAATACATCAATAAAACACCGATCCAAATCTAAATTTTGTTTCATCTGATTTTTATTACCAGATTTTTTTAATACGTGGGTAATAAACTTATTTATATTTTTTAAATTATCTGGATTTTGATTATTTTGGTTTTCCTTTTCCAAAAATGATATTAATTTATTTATCTTTTTCTCTAAAATTTTCCCCTTTTTAGACATGTATGATATAAAAATAGTTCGTAAATTATTATTCACCATTTGAATACAAACACTTAAATAATTCTTACGAATTGAATTGTCAATTAAGCTTTTAATGTCTTTTTTATCTAGACCACCGATACTGTAATCTATTTCAAAATCTTCGCGAATATTATTATTCATATTATTATTCATATTATTAACCCCAATAGTTTTTTTTATCTATGTCAATTTGTTTTTGTTCAATCCATTTAGTTTCGCCATTGTTATATTTTTCCATTTTCCAAAATGGCGCATCGGTTTTTAAATAATCCATAATAAATGCAACTGCATTTTGACAATCGTCTCGATGTGGTGAATTTGATCCAACAAATACAATAGCATCACCAATTAATATTTCACCAACCCTATGTATTATTATAATATCATTAACTGAGAATTTTTGTTTTGCAATTTGTGCAATTTTAGTCAATTTTTTTTCAGTCATATTTGGATAATGTTCCAATGTTAGGCTGTGTAAACTATTATCACCGCGAACTGTTCCAATAAATGATGCAATACCACCAATATTTAAATTACCTTGTAATGATTTTAATTCGTTATTTATATCTATTTCAGTAGTGGTTATTTTTACTAGCATATTAACCACCAGTTATAGGCGGGAAAAATGCAACCTCATCACCAACTTTTACCGGTTCAGACATTTGTGCAAATTCACAATTAATTGCTACACGAATTATATTTTTATCTTGAAATACTTGTGCATAGTTTTCACCTTGTGATTTTAAATAATCAATTAAATCATTTACAGAATCAAAATCTTGATTTAATTCATCAAAAGGTTTACCAATTTTATTTTTAAGCCAAGCAAAATATAATATATTCATTATCCATACAATCCATAAAATGGAATATAATTTACTATATCACCTGTTTTTAGTTGCTGGGAATTTTCAAAAACTTCTACTAGTCCAGTTGCCTTTACTGTTGAAGATAATACACCTGAGCCTTGTTCCCCAGATTTTACAGCAATAATTTCATCATTTTTATTTTCAAGACATACACGAATAAATTCTCGTCTACCTAGTTTTGCTTTTACATCAAATCCTATTTTTATAGGTAGTCTTGGTAATTGATATTTTTCCTCACCACTTAGAATTTTTAAAACCAATAAACCAATTAAACCATATGTTACAAATACAGAAACAGGATTACCTGGAAATCCAACAAATGGAATACCATCAATTATGCCAAAGCCAACTGGGCGACCTGGTTTAATTGCAACTTTCCAAAAATCAATATTATGTTGTTTTAAGACGGCTTGTATATGGTCTTCTTCGCCGACACTCATACCACCTGCCGACATTATAACATCACAAGTTTCACAACCTTTTTTTAGGATAGATTTTGTTGATTCAATAGTATCATTCGCCCTGCCTAAATCAATAGCTTCAAAACCTGATTGTTTTATACAAGATAATACCATTGGACGATTTGAATCAAATAACAATCCGTTGTTAATATTATTAATATCGGTACCAACCTCCATTAATTCATCACCACTGGAAAAAAAACCAACTTTTAATTTTTTATAAACTTTTAATTCTTTAATGCCTTGACCTGCAATTAAACCAATATGCGATGCTGTCAATTTTGTACCTTTTGTGATAATTATATCACCTATGGTTATATCTTCACCCTGATAACGGACATTCGCATCTTTTTTTTGACCATCTGGTAATGTGATATTATCATCTTTTACTATCACATCTTCTTGCATATAAACAGTATCAAAGTTATTTGGAATTGGAGCACCTGTGAAGATACGAACAACACCAGAGGTATTAAAAACACGCTCTGTTGAGCCAGCTGGGATTCGCCCAACAATTTTATGATTAAATCCATTATTCAAAATATTATAATTAATTGCATATCCATCAACCGCTGAATTATCACTGCTTGGGACATTTACCTTTGCCACAATATCAACAGCAATTACAAATCCAATACTATCATATATATCAATGTTTTGTGTACCAACAACTGGTGATAATCTTTTCCTTAGTAATGAATGAGATTGTTCTAATGAAATCATATCCCCGCCAAATGCAAAACAATCATTTGATAATTGAACCATTATTCCTTCCTATCATCATTTAACATATGTTTAATACCACTTCGCAAGTAATTTTGTCCTGTTATAATGGTGAGTATTGCTGAAATCCAAAGTAATAAAACACCTATATCGCCTGATGGTATATATTTAGGCGAAGCCTCCGAACCGATAATTAAAAAACCAAGTGATAATAATTGAAATGTTGTTTTCCATTTTGCTAATGATGAAACGGGTACAAAAATTTTTATTTCTGCTAGATATTCTCGTAATCCTGAAACGGTTATTTCCCTTAGTACAATAATAATACCAGCAAAAGCATTAACAACAGATAATCCGTCCATTCGATCACCCATAATAATTAAAATAATTATAATTGTTGCAATCAATAATTTATCCGCTATTGGATCAAGAAAACGCCCCAGAGCCGAAGATTGACCAGTTTTACGAGCAATATAACCATCTAAGAAATCTGTGAGGCTAGCAAAGCAATATAATGAAAAAGCAATCCATCTAGATAAATCTGTATTGATTAATAAAAAGACTGCAACTAATGGAATAATTACAATTCTAATAACTGTTAAATAATTTGGCGATATATCTTTTAATTTAATCATTACTTCCTCTTACTTAAATATAGTACACTTTATAATATTTTATAAGTATTTATTTATAAATAATTAATATTAATTATTAAAATGATTATAAATAATTTCAGCGGTTTTTTTATTAATCCCTTCTACTTGCATTAAATCTTTTATTCCAGCACCTGAAATTACAGAGGTTGAGCCAAAATATCGCAACAAAGCATTTCGCTTTATCTTACCTATTCCAACAATTTCATCAAGTGGTGATTTTATCAGTTCTTTATTACGGAGTTTACGATGTGCGGTAATTACAAATCGGTGAGCTTCATCCCTTATTCGTTCCATAAAATAATGTAAAGAACTTGAAACTGGAATATCAGCCGTTCCAGATTTGGTGTAAAAAACTTCACTTCCATCATTTCGTTTTTCACCTTTGGCAATAGAAACTATATTTAAATCAAGATTTAATTCATTTAATACAGATAGTGATGTACTTAATTGTCCCTTACCACCATCAACTACAATTAAATCTGGCAAGATTGTTTTTTCTTTTATTGCACGACTAAACCTGCGATTAAAAACCTCACGCATCATTGCATAATCATCGCCAGCACTACCCAAATTATCTTTTCTTGTCATTTTAGTTTTTATATTCCAACTGCGATATGATTTTCTGTCAAATCCATCTGTTGATACAACTATCATCGCACCAACTGGATTTTTCCCTTGTATATGACTGTTATCGTACACCTCTATTCGCTTGGGTATTTGTTCCAGATTTAGAACTTGGCTTAACTGTTCCAATCCTTGTGTATAATTTAAAATTGATGATTTATGACGGACTAGTGCAGATTTTGCATTGTCATATGCAATGTTCATAACGATAAATCCAAATCCAGCCTTTGGAACAGATATTTTTGTATTATATGTTTTTTCCAATAATTCCAAATCATCAATTTTATTAGATATATATATTTTTTTTACTGGCAATTTATCTTGATAAAATTGTGGTATAAATTCATTTAATAACTCTGTTTCATTTTCCGCCTCAGTTTTTGGAAAAAATAAAGCCGAACCACTGGTTTTTGAATTACGATAAAACATAACTTGAAGACAATAAACAGAACCACTTTTACAGACAGCAAATATATCAGCATCACCAATGCCATTAATATGTATGCCCTGTGATATTTTTAAATTATTTAATGAATCTATTCTATGTTTATAAACTTGTGCCAACTCATAATCTTCATTATTGCTTTCACAAATCATTTTATCATTTAATCTGTTTAATAATTCATTATCTCGCCCTGATAAAAATGCAACAACTTCATTAATATACGAATCTAAATCATCAGTAAATTTTCCCTTGTCAGGTGCGAATGTACGAAAGAATTGATGTTTTAATACAGGTAAATATCTTTGCTTAAATGATGATTTTTTTTTGTCTTTACTTTTATTACTAAGTTTAAAAACATTATCCAACATAGCAATTGCGTCATTTACTGATTTTGTCGACGTGAAGGGTCCAAAATACCTATTGCCTTTTTTGTGTAATCCACGATGTTTTTTTATGCAGGGAGAGCCATCTTCAGTAAAAGATATTTCAATTTCTGGATAAGATTTATCATCTCTTAACAAAATATTATAATATGGTTTTAGTGATTTAATTAAATCAGATTCAAGTAATAATGCCTGACTTTCGGATGGTGTTTCAACAATTTCCATTCTATCAGTACGAGCAATCATTCGCTTGATACGGATTGGTTGTTTATCAAATTGAGTATAATTTTTAATTCTTTTTTTAAGGTTTTTTGCCTTACCTACATATAGCACAGTATCGTTTTTATCAGTCATACGATACACACCTGCTTTACTGGAAACAGATTCTATCATATCACTAATTACTTTTAATCCGTGTTTTATATCACTCATAAAATATTAATAACATAAACAAAATTAACAAGTATAGTATTTTTTAATTTATTAAAGTTCTATATAATTAAATTTCGTTAATCATATTTATATAAATATAAATAATAATCTAAAAGTCTTCTTCTGAATTAAATGCTAACCATTTTTCCAAATCACTATACCCACCGATATATTCACCATCTATTTCAATTTGTGGAACTGTTTTAACATTTGGGAATTTTTCAAAAAATGTATCCCGACTTATATTTTCGCCCATTTTAAAAATAGTGGGATTATATTCATCCATTAATGCTTTTGCTTTAACACAGTTTGGACAATTTTCTTTTGAATATATTACTACTTTCATTTTTTTATATCCCTAAAATTCTTCGTTAAATGATAATGAACGATCAGTTGGTCGTTGATATTCAGTTACTCGTTTTTCAAAGAAATTTGTAACATTTTGTACATCTAGTGCACGCATAAAATCAAATGGATTTACTGTATTAAATATTCGTTCAAATCCATATAAATCTGCAATTCTATCGGCAACAGCTTCAATATATTCACACATTAAATCTGCATTCATACCAATCAATCCAACAGGAAGTGCATCCCTTACAAATTCTTTTTCAAATATAACTGCCTCTTTTACAATTTTTTCAAATTGTTGTTGCGACACATCACCTGTTATTAAATTAGGGTCAAGTAATACTGTATCATCAAGCGTTCCATTATTATATTTTGCTTTTAATGTTTTAAACATAAGAGCAGAGAATGAAAAATGCATTCCTTCGTCCCTTGCAATCCAATCATTTGATAATGATAATCCTGGTAATAATCCCCTTTTACGGAAATAATATATTGCACAAAATGAACCGGCAAAGAATAATCCTTCTACTAAACCAAAACCAATTAAACGAATTAATAAATTTTGATCGCCAGATAACCATTTACCAACCCATTCAGCTTTTTTATTAATACAAGGTATATTTTCAATAGCACGGAATAATTTATCTTTTTTGTCTTGGTCATCTACATAAGTTTCAATTTGCAATGCATAAGTTTCTGCGTGAATAGATTCATTCAGCATTTGCATTGAAATAAAACATCTTGCTTCTGGTATTAAGATTTCTTTATAAAATCTTGTTGCAAGATTTTCATTAATCATTGCTTCACTATTGGCAAAAAATGCAAGTATATGTTGAATGAAATGTTTTTCACCATTACTGAGTTTTTGTAAATCCCTCAGATCATCTTGAAATGATATTTCTTCCGGTGTCCAAAACGCTTGAATATGAATTTTATACCTATCCCATATCTCTTGATATTGAATTGGAAATATAGAGGTACAACCTTTAGAAATCATTTTATTCCTACCTTCAAATTTTATTAATTAATTTATGCACTACAAGTTAAGCAATCTTCTGGTTCATTACTTACAACTTGTATATTTTCATTTTTATTACCTGATACCGTCATTTGTACCGCCTGTACTGCGGAACGTGAACGCAAGTAATACATACCAGTTTTCAAACCTTTTTTCCAAGAATACATATGCATTGAATTTACCTTGCCGAATGTAGGATTAGCAAGCCATAAATTCATTGATTGTGTTTGATCAATAAATGGGGCACGGTCTGCTGCCATATCTATCACTGTTTTTTGTGAAGTTTCCCATACAGTTCGGTAAATTGCCTTTATGTTATTTGGAATATTTGGTATATTTTGAATAGAACCATCTGCTAATATGATATTATTTCGCATTTCACTAGTCCATAATTGTCGTGAAGATAATTCTTCTACTAAATACTTATTAATCAATAAGAATTCACCAGACAACGTTTGTCTTTTATAAATATTTGATGTTTGAACTTGGAAAGTTTCCGTATTACCTAATATAATACCCGTTGATGCCGTTGGCATACAAGCAGTAGTTAATGAATTACGAACACCATAAATTTTTATTTTTTCACGCAAAGAATCCCAATCCCACATTCCACTTGGTTTTTCATTCCACATATCAAATTGGAATTTTCCTTGTGAAATTGGTGAACCTTGATAAGTTGAATATGGTTCATTTTCCTTCGACATTTCCATTGATGATTCAGTCGCACCAAAGTAAATAGTTTCAAAAATCTTTTTGTTAATTTCTTTTGCTTTATCACTATCATAAGGGATATTCATTTTGAAGAATACATCAGCTAGCCCTTGTATCCCCAATCCTATTGGACGGTGTCTAGTATTAGAGCGTTGTGTCTTATCAGTTGGATAGTAATTAATATCAATTATCCTATCAAGATTAACTGTGGCAATTTTTGCAACTTCGTAAAGTTTTTGATAATCATAAGAACCATCTTCGTTAACAAACTTAGGCAGTGCAATTGATGCTAAATTACAAACAGCTGATTCTTTGTCATCTGAATACTCAACAATTTCAGCACAAAGATTTGATGATTTAATAACACCAATATTCTTTTGATTAGATTTTTCGTTAATCGAATCCTTATAAAGCATATATGGCTGACCTGTTTCAATCTGAGCCTCAATAATTTTAGACATTAATGAACGAGCCTTAATTGTTTTATGGCCTCTACCTTCATTTTCATAACTAGTATAAAGACTATTGAATTCTTCGCCATAAACTTCACTAAGTCTTGGACATTCGTGTTCCGACATAAGTGTCCAATCATCATCATCTTCAACCCTTTGCATAAACAAGTCTGGAATCCACAGAGCATAGAATAAATCTCTGGCACGGAATTCTTCAGCTCCTGTGTTTTTACGAAGCTCTAAAAATGCATCTATATCGGCATGCCAAGGTTCTAAATAAATTGCAAACGAACCTTTGCGTTTTCCTCCTCCTTGGTCAACAGATCTTGCTGTTTCATTAAATATTTTCAAGAAGGGAATTAAACCATTTGATTTACCATTTGTTGATTTAATTGTTGAACCAGAAGAACGAATATTATGGACGTGCAAACCAATTCCACCAGCCGTCTTTGAAATTAATGCCGTATCTTTTAGAGTATTAAATATACCATTAATACTATCATCTTCAATAGAAAGTAAGAAACAAGATGATAACTGTTGCATCTTTAATCCTGAATTAAATAGTGTTGGTGTTGCGTGTGTATAATAACCATTTGATAACATATCATATGTTGTTTTAACTTTTTGTGCATCAAATTCATTACAGCCACAAGTAAGAGCAGCACGCATCCACAAACTTTGTGGTCGTTCAATATGCTTGTTATCAACTTTTAATAAGTATGCTTTCATCAAAGTTGTTAAAGCAAAATAATCAAATGTATAATCACGGTCATAATCAATTATTTTTTCTATCTCTTTAATGTTATTTTTTACTTTATTGTAATATTCTTCTCGTAATAATCCATCTTTAAATAATATATTTGTTGCTTCACCAAAGTCGGGGGTTTCTTTATGCAGAGCATTTGCCTTAATTCGTGCCGCAACCGATGAATAATCTGGATGTTCAACAGTTAACGCTGCTGCTGTCTCAGCTAGATAATTATCTATTTCCTTAGTCGTAATTCCATCATACAAACCAGCTACAGCTTTTTGAGCAATAATAATAGGATTAATTGCTAAACCTTTTGATAAAATACTAACCCTATTAGTAATTTTATCCAATGAAACAAATTGATGAGAACCATCTCGTTTAATAACACTCATTGAAACAACTTTATCACCAATTTGTTCTTTCAACTTCTGATTGTAATTACGAATTTTTTCCCTTTGGTCACGATACAAAACATATGAACGAGCAACTTTGTGTTCCTCGGCACGCATAAGGGCCAATTCAACTTGGTCTTGGATATCTTCAATAATCAAAGATTTATCATTTTTAATTCTTTTTAATAATGCCTTTTCAACTTCATTTGTAATTTCTAAAACACGGCTATCAATTTCAATTTCTTCATCTTTAGTTAAAGAATAGTTCATTTCAAGTTGAGCCAAAAAAGCTTTCTTGATTGCATTGTAAATTTTTTTCTTATCAAAAGAAACTTTCGCGCCTTCTCTTTTTTTCACTTTTATCATTTTAGAATCACTTCTTTCTGTAATCATCATATTTTACACCCTAAGCCGTTATTTTTAATATTTTGATTATAATTAACAATTACAACATATAGTATCATATTGTCTGCATTATCTTAAAGATATCAATATATGGTTGTTAATTCAACACTATTTTTAATATTTTTTACGATTTTTTTGTATCTCAACACTATCAACAGATTAAAGATTTTTGCCTATTTTTAAATCATTTTTTGCATATTATTGTCAATACTATATATTACTTGCCTTAGGGAATATTTTATCGTATTTTTTAATATAATTATGAATAATATACAAAATAAAAATTAAATATGAAAATAAAAAATTCTAGAAAAATAATAATTGTTGGTGGTGGAATTTGCGGTCTTGCCTGTGGTTGGGAATTATTACAATCTGGATACGATGTTGAAATATATGAAAAAAATAAAGTCGGTTCTGGTGCAACAAATAAATCTGGTGGTATGTTAGCAGGTGGTATTGAAAATGAACCAAGTGAAGCAAATTTGTGGGAATTAAATAAATATAGTCAAAATCTTTGGAAAGAATACTATAAAAAACTAGAAAGTGATTCGGATACAGAAATTGATTATCAAGACGATGGCACAATGATGCTAGCAACAACGAAAGATGATTTATCACAAATTGAATTTTTATATAATTATCAACAAGGAATAGGTGTTGATGTGGAATGGTTAACATCCAGACAAGTTAATAAAATGGAACCACACCTTAAAACAATAGGCGGAATATGGGTAAAAAATGACCATCAAGTTGACAGTATAAAACTTACGAAAGCTCTTAGAATCGTCTTTGAAAAAATGGGCGGTAAAATATTTGAACACAATCCTGTAAAAAAAATAATTCAAAATAATAATAAAATATCTGGAATACAACTGGAATCTGATACAATTATTAGTTGTGAAAAGATATTAATGACGACAGGAATTGACACCCCAAATATATTAAATGATATTTGTAAAATTCCAATTCGACCACTTAAAGGGCAAATGTTAAGCCTTGAAATGAATAACAGATTAATTGACCGTGTAATATGGGCACCAAAAACCTATCTTATTCCAAAATCAGATAACACACTGTTAATCGGTGCAACTGTTGAAGAACAAGGAATCAATAAAAGTATAACCGCAGGGGGCATATTGTCGTTATTAGAATCAGCGTGGCGTATATTACCAGCCATAGAAGATTTACCAATAAAAAATATGTGGGTTGGTTTCAGACCAACAGCCCGTGATGATGCACCAATTCTTGGAAAGCTTCCTATTAGTGGTTTATACATAGCATCAGGGCATCACCGTAATGGAATCTTACTAGCCCCTGCCACTGGTAAAATAATTGCTGATTTAATTGTCAGTGATAAAACGCCTAAAATTATTAAAAATTTCACTATTGATAGATTTAATTAAATCAAGTTATAATGAAATTACTTCAACAATAAGAGTATAAAATGAATATCAAAATAAACGGCGAAATAAAAAATACAAATAAAAATACATTATACGATATATTGCTAGAAAATGGTTTTTCAAAAAACACAAAAGCAATTGCCGTGGCACTAAATAAATGTGTAATTACAAAATCACAATGGCAAAATCAAAATGTAAAAGAAAACGATAAAATAGAAATAGTAAAACCATTTCAAGGCGGATAAAAATGCAAAATAACACAACTGAAAAATTCAAAATTGGCAACCTTGAATTATCTAGTAGATTACTAGTGGGAACAGCTATGTTTCCCAATCAACAAACTATGCTCAATGCTATTCAGGCAAGTGGCTCTGACTTTGTAACTGTATCAATTCGCCGTACCAGCCTAGATAAATACCAAGAAAGTCCTATTGATCTATTAAAAAATTATAATATATTACCTAACACAGCAGGTTGCGAAACTGTTAAAGATGTAATTCTTACCGCTCAACTAGCAAGAGAAAGCTTAGAAACTAACTGGATTAAGCTAGAATTAATAGCTTGTCGCCAAACACTTTATCCAGATGTTGAAAACTTAGTACAAGTTGCCGAAGAACTTGTAAAAGATAATTTCTATGTATTACCTTATTGTACAGACGACCCGATTATATGTCAAAAACTTGCCGATGTAGGATGTGTTGGGGTAATGCCACTAGGTGCCCCTATTGGTACAGGACTTGGAATATGCAATCCATATAATATAGAATTAATATGTAAAAAATCATCTGTTCCTGTAATACTGGATGCTGGAATAGGCACTCCAAGTGATGCTACTCGTGCGATGGAATTGGGTTGTTCTGCAGTGCTATTAAATACAGCTATTTCAAAATCTCAGAACCCTGTTTTAATGGCAGAAGCATTTAAGGACGCAGTTAATGCAGGATACAAAGCCCAAAAATCTGGACGAATGGCTAAAAAATTTCACTCCGAAGCATCATCACCTCAAATGGGATTAATCGGAGGATAAATGTTACCTAATGTATGTGTGCTTAGTGATAGCACAATATGTGATAATATAACAAATACATTAAAACAATGTGTTGATGAAGGTGCAAACTGGATTGCAATTCGTGAATATAATATGAACAACAAACAATTATATTTACTATGTGAGGAAATAATTTCATATAGTCAAAATAATAACACTTTAATAAGCATATGGAACAATCTAGAAATTGCCCAAAATTTACAAATAGGATTACATATGTCCAGTCGCTATATTAATAAAAATAACGATTTATCATTAAAAAATAGTCTAGATATTGATTGCCCATTAGGTATATCAACACACAATGAAAGTGAAATATCAAAAGCAAATAATCTTGCAGTAAATGCAGATTACATAACAATTAGTCCAATATTTAATAGTATTTCAAAAGAAAATTATAACGGTATGGATAAAAATAAATTTATTGATTTATTGGCATATTCATCATTACCAGTTTTTGCAATGGGTGGCATCGATGAAAATAATATTTCACAAGCTTTTGAATATGGGGCATATGGTGTAATTATCTGTGGTAGTATAATGAAAAATCCAAAAATCTTAAACAATATAAAAGAATATATATAATTCTTTTTACTTTCTTTTAATTTTATATTAATTTCATTTATAATTTATAAAAAAAGAGAGTCTGTAATTGTATGAAAAAATTAACATTCCTATTAACATCAATACTATCAATATTAATTCCAAATATCGCACTAGCTAGTTCATCAGCTAATTTTACCGATACAATTTCTGGAATTTTTGCCGTTGCTATCTTTGTTATCGCATATATCCTTGTTATACTGGAAGAAAAGTTACAATTAAAAAAATCTGTTCCTGTTATAACAGCTGCTGGAATTATTTGGTTTATTATTGCAAATTTATTAAATCAAGTAGGCGATTTTACAACTGCTAATGAATCTTTTAAACACGCAATTGTTGAATTTGCAGAATTATTATTATTCTTATTAGTGGCTATGACATTTATTAACTCAATGCAAGTATTTGATGTTTTTGAAGCAATTCGTGCTAAAATTATTCGTATGGGGTTATCACTAAGGGGAATTTTTTGGATAACAGGTTTAATTGCATTCTTTTTATCACCTGTTGCTGATAACTTAACAACCGCTTTGGTAATGGGTACTATCGTACTAACAGTTGCAAAAAATAACAAAAAATTTATCTCTATTGCTTGTTTAAATATTGTTGTAGCAGCAAATGCAGGTGGAGTATTTTCACCATTTGGTGATATTACAACATTGATGATGTGGCAAGCGGGAAAAGTACATTTTATAGAATTTATAGCATTATTCATACCTAGTCTCGTTAATTGGTTAATTCCTGCTATAATCATGAGTTTCTTTATTGAAAATAAAAAACCAGAAGGGCTTGTTGGTGACGCAAAAATAGCAAATGGGGGTTATGTGATTATTATATTATTTGCATTATCAATAATTATGGCTGTTTCAGCCCATAATATTTTCCATATGCCACCAGTACTTGGAATGATGACTGGTCTTGGTTTATTACAATTTTATGCGTGGTTATACAACCATAATATTAGAGTTACAAAATTCAATACAACAAAAAAATACAAAGAAGAAAAACTTAAAATACGTGAAAAAAGAAAATTTGATATATTCAAAGAAGTAGAACGAGCAGAATGGGATACATTACTGTTTTTCTATGGTGTTGTTGTGTGTGTTGGTGGTCTTGGTACATTAGGTTATATGGCATTATTATCAGATATTATGTACAATCAAATTGGAGTATTTCAAGCAAATATATTAATTGGATTTCTTTCAGCAATCGTTGATAATATTCCTGTAATGTTTGCCGTATTAACAATGAACCCAGAAATGAATCTTCAAGAATGGTTGCTAGTTACATTAACTGCTGGTACTGGGGGCTCAATGCTATCAATTGGTTCAGCTGCTGGGGTGGCTATGATGGGTCAAGCTCGTGGATATTATACTTTCTTTTCACATTTAAAATGGAGCTGGGCGGTTGCACTAGGATATGGTGTAAGTATATGGGTACACACTTTAATAAATGGAATTTAATAGATTTTCAAATTTATAAAATAAATTGTTTAACCTAATACATTAAATATTTTTCTTGATTACAGAAATAATATCATCAACAACTTGTTCAACTAACTTTATACATTGAGCTTCTGCCATTACGCGAATAATTGGTTCTGTTCCACTTTTACGGATTAAAGTTCTTCCTGTGTTTGCTAGTTTAATATCGGCTTGTTTAATCGTATTAATAACCTCATCATTTTCAAGAACTGAAAAATCACTCACACGAATATTTTTTAATACCTGTGGATATGGTTCAAATACTTTACAAAAATCCGATGCTAACTTATTACTTTCAATTAATGCACATAAAACATAAATTCCTGCTAGTATTCCATCCCCTGTTGTTGAAAAATCTGATGCAACGATATGTCCAGATTGTTCCCCGCCTAAATTTGAATTACTCTTTTGCATTTCTTGTACAACATAACGGTCACCAACGGCGGTTCTTGTTAACCCGATATTCCTATTACTTAAATATTCTTCTAGTCCCATATTTGACATAACAGTTGTAACAACATTTCCTGTTAATTGTTCTTTTTTGTTTAAGTAATTGGCAATAATTGCAATTATTTGATCGCCATCTATTACATTACCTTTTTCATCAACAACAATTAATCTATCAGCATCACCATCTAAGGCAAATCCAATATTAGCATTTTCAGCAACAACCAATTTCGACAATTTATCAGGTGCCGTTGCACCAACACCATCATTAATATTCCTGCCATTAGGAGTATTTCCAATTTGAACAATCTCAGCACCCAACTCTTCAAAAACTTTTGGTGCAATTTTATAGCTAGCACCATTTGCTGTATCTAGGGCAATTTTAAAACCAGAAATACTTTTTTCCAAAGGAAGCGCAGTTTTTATATATTCCGTATAACGAACTGCCACATCATTTAGTCGCATTGCCCGACCAACCTTTTGTGGAGTTGCATATAATTCATTTATGTCACTATCCATTAATCGTTCAATTTCTAATTCAACACTATCACTTAATTTATAACCATTAGGAGCAAAAATTTTGATTCCATTATCATAATATGGATTATGACTTGCTGAAATCATTATACCCGCATCAGCTCTTAATGTTTTTGTAAGTATAGGTATAGCAGGAGTTGGTACAGGCCCAACCAATACCACATCCATTCCCGCACTAGTAAGACCAGCAACAAGTGCATTTTCAACCATATAACCTGATAATCTTGTATCTTTGCCAATAATTACAAGATGTCGCCCCACCAAAGACTTAAAATAATGTCCTGATGCGATACCTAACTTCAAAGCTATTTCCGGTGTCATATTATCAGAATTAACCAATCCTCGAATTCCGTCTGTGCCAAAATATTTTCTCATAATAAATAATAATAACAAAAAAGACAGAGTTTTTCAAACCCTGCCTTATAAATAATTATTAATATTTATTACAAATTTAATTTATTGTTTTGTTTAAATTATTATATAAATATTTTACTTCCAATATAAGATTTTTTGTATTGTCATTAAGTACATATGTACACGTTCCTTTTTCACCATATAACCTTAATGAAAAATTAGCTTTGTTTGGAATTTCTTTTATAAGTTTTATAAAAAATTCATTAGTTGTATCAAACTTTTCTTCTATCAAATCATTATAATAAACATCTTTTTTTATAAAGCCATACGGAAAATTATATTCTTTTTTTTCGTTGTCCATATAAAATTTAATGTTTTGAATAAATAACCATTTATTATCACTATATTTAAATCTAAATCTTAACCAACCGTAATCTTTGCTTAATCCTATATATGGTGAAAATACAATTGTCCCACAATTTGGATTTAATGAATTAACAGGTACTTCATCAAAATTATTTTGTAAAAAATAAATATTTTCCGATTTATCATATGAGATATCAATATTACTTGGTATTTTTACATCTGAATTAAAAAACTTACTGATATTTTTTTTATATTGTTCATATTGCTTTAAATATTCTGTATTATTTACACAAGCTGACAATCCAATCATCATAGTTAATAATATAATTTTTCCCAGCATTATTTTAATTCTCGTCTATGTTAAAGATACTATTTTATGAATTTTCAAACACTATTTTTACTTACAACAGATTTTTTTGCCTTTACTTTTTTAGTACTTGGAACAGACTTAGAAACTTTTTTAGCAGACTTGGCTTCATATTGCTCAGGGGTTTCACGATTTAATTTTTTACCCTTAATAACCAAGTTAATTTCATCACCACTAAGTGTTTCATATTCTATCAAAGCATCAGCTAATAAATGTAATTGTTTTATATTTTTCTTTAAAATATTACGACAAGTATCGGTTGCTTCATCAATGATTGCTTTTATTTCTTCATCAATAACTTTAGAAGTTTGTTCACTTACATTTGCACGACCAATCGTATTTAAACCACGTAGGAAAGATTGTTCTTCGCTTTCCACCAATCGTAATGTACCAACTTTTTTAGAATAGCCCCATTCAAGAACCATTTTTGATGCCATATCAGTTATCATTTGAATATCAGATGATGCACCTGTTGTAATTTTTTCTTCACCAAATATTATTTCTTCGGTTATACGACCGGCAATTCCTACAACAAGGTTAGCTTTTAATTTGTCATAAGCAATTGAAACACTATCCCTTTCAGGTAATCGCATTACCATACCTAATGCACGCCCCCTAGGAATAATTGTCGCTTTGTGAACAGGGTCAGATGCAGGTGAATATACAGTTGCAAGTGCATGTCCAGCCTCGTGATATGCAGTTAATTTCTTTTCTTCATCGCTTAATGCTAATGAACGACGTTCCGCACCCATCATTACTTTATCTTTCGCATCTTCAAAATCTTTGTGATGAACAACATTATGATTACGGCGAACTGCTAGTAATGCAGCTTCATTAACTAAGTTAGATAAATCAGCACCAGAAAAACCAGGAGTTCCCCTTGCAATCAATTTAACATCAACATCTGTTGCCATAGGAACTTTTTTCATATGTACAAACAATATTTTTTCTCGCCCATTAATATCTGGATTAAGAACTACAACCTGACGATCAAATCGCCCTGGTCTCAATAATGCAGGGTCTAATACATCTGGTCTGTTTGTTGCAGCCATAATGATAACACTTTCATTATCTTCAAAACCGTCCATTTCAACTAGCATTTGATTCAAGGTTTGTTCCCTTTCATCATTACCGCCCCCCATACCAGTACCACGGCGGCGACCAACGGCATCTAGCTCATCAACAAATATAATACAAGGAGATTGTTTTTTTGCTTGTTCGAACATATCACGAACCCTTGCGGCACCAACACCAACAAACATTTCAACAAAATCAGAACCCGAGATTGAGAAAAATGGCACAGATGCTTCACCAGCAACAGCTCTTGCTATTAATGTTTTACCAGTTCCCGGAGGTCCTACTAATAAAACACCTCTAGGTAATTTACCGCCCAATCTGTGATATTTCTTTGGATCACGCAAGAAATCAACTGTTTCTTGTAAATCTTCTTTGGCTTCATCAATACCAGCAACATCATCAAATGTTATTTTTTTAGTATGTTCATTTAACAACTTGGCACGAGATTTCCCCATTCCTAATGCTTTATTGGCACCACCACCCATACCACGCATAAAGAATATCCAAACTCCAATTAATAATAACATTGGGAACCAATTTAGTAATATAGCTAGAAAAGCAGGCATTTCATCATCTAGCTCAGAAGCAGAAACAACAACAGACTTATCAATTAATCGTTGTACTAATGTAGAATCATTAGGCGCAAATGTTTTAAAATTTGAACCATTTCGTAATTTACCTTTGATATTATTACCAACAATAGATACTTGTGTAACATTTCCTTTTTCAACATCGCTTATAAACGTGCTGTATGGTAATTTTTGTACTCCACCCTTAGAACTTGGCTTTTGATCAAACCAGTTAACTAAAAATCCTATGCCAATTGCTATCAGCACCCAAACCAGTATGTTTTTATTAATCTTCATCAAATCGTCCCAATAATTTATTTAATCCATTATGTCATAATATAGTGATTTTTTTAATAAATAAAAGAGCAAGTATAAAATAAATTCCATTTATTATCAATTATTTCTAAATTATAATCATTGATTCCTTTATCGCACATTGCATAAATTAATTTTTCATCATTATAAATACATATTACACTATTTAGAATAGTTTTTGGAAAATAAATCTCATCCAAATTAATATCACTGTTATTTCGTAGTGTAGTAATTATAAGATTTTTATTATTACTCTTACCTAAATAATATCTATCCATATAAGGATTTTTTATATTAATTTCTGATAAACAAACATCTTGTTCAATATGTTTTAATTCCATATAAATCCAGAGATTTTTTTGTAAAAATTTTATACAACAACCGTTTAAAGTTGCCCCACGAAAGTTTGGTTTTAATAATTGTGCAACTAAATTATTTAGTTTTTCTGTTCTAGGAGATGTAAAATCGCCTCGTACCCACATTATTATTTGACGAATAGTATAAAACACATCTTGTTTTTTCTCGTCTAATAATTTTAAATCAATTTTTACAAATCCACCTATTATCTGTGTACAATATTTTTTTTGTAATCTTATCACAGATTTTTCAATTTCTTGACGGATAGGAAGGTTTTTATTGTGTATACCAATTAATTCTTGTTTATAATTTACATCATTAGATATTTTATTGCGAATACGAACACGGCTAAAATCTTCATTTTTATTACTAGGATCATTTACATAACAAATATCGTTTTGATAACAGTATTGAATTAACTGATTTTTTGTAAAATGTAGTAACGGACGAATTAAATAACCATTAGCAAGATTTTGCAATGCATTAATCCCTGCTAGTCCAAACAACTTACTGGATTTTTCCAATCTTATACCTATTGTTTCTAATAAATCATCATAATGATGGGCTGTTGATAAACAATTTACATTATTATCAATACACCAATTCCACATTAATTCATAGCGTACTTGGCGAGCATAATTTTGAATCCCAGTATTGGGAGTTTTTGAATTATTAATTAATATAAAATTTTCTATACCTAAATCATTTAATCTTTTTTGTACCAACTCAGCTTCACATTTTGCCTCAATTCGCAAATTATGATTAACAATTAATGCCGTAATTTTAATTTGTTTATCCTTAGCCCATAAACTCAGCAAATGAACTAAGCACATACTATCACCACCACCACTTACACCAACAGCGATATGAGACGGAAAGTTATTATTAAATGACGAAATTAACTTATCAATATTTTGATAAAATTGGTTTACAAAATCCATACTACATTATAATAGTAACACCACGACGGTTTTTGCTCCAAGCACTTTCTGTGTGAGCTTCAACTAATGGACGTTCTTTACCATATGATATAACTTGAATAAACAAAGAATTGACACCTTTTGAAACAAGATATTTTTTTACTACATTTGCTCGTTTCTCGCCCAATGCAAGATTATATTCTCTTGTTCCGCGTTCATCAGCGTGTCCTTCAATAATTATTTTTCTTATATTGTTTTTCTTAATGAATTTAATTTGTGAGTCAATAATTAATTTTGCTTCATCAGTTAAATCTTCACTATTATATTTGAAAAATATAGTATCAGACATACTTTCTATAAATTTTTGTCCGACTTCACTGGCACTATTTTCATAAAAACCGCTTTCCGTTTTTGGTACTGGTAAATTACCTTGCTCTTCCGATAATGGGTCAACATTATCATAAAAACAACCAGAAATAATTGTAATCAATAACACTAAGCTAAATAATTTTTTTATTTTCATAATACCTATCCTTTTTAAATAATATTCCAATAATAAATATTAAAACTACCTTTTGTTAAGACTAGACCAATTTGGGTCAGATGCTCCATAAGGTGTTTTAATTTCACGCAAATTGTAACCTGTAATATCAATAGTCATTAATTTAGTTTTTCCTAACTCAATATCATTGCGGAAAAATATTAATGTTCGTCCGTTTGGGGAAAAAGATGGTCCTTCATCAAGAAAACTATTTGAAATTAATCTTTCCCCTGTGCCATCGACATTCATAACACCAATGTAAAATTTACCATTACTTTGTTTAGTAAAGGCAATTAAATCACCCCTTGGCGAAACAACAGGTGTTGTATAAGAACCATCGCCAATAGTTAACCTTTTTACTTTACCAGAAGATAATTCCATAGAATATATCTGCGGTGAACCATTTCGATTTGATGTAAAGACTATATTTTTGCCATCAGGCGAGTAAGCCGGTGATGTATCGATATATGTATTATTAGTAATTTGTGTAAATTTACCACTTATAATATTCATTACCCAAATATTAGACCTACCACTTACAGCATATGAAAATATTAATTTCTTACCATCTGGTGAAAATCTTGGGGCATATGTCATATTTTTAAATTTACCCAAAAATTTTACCTGACCATTTCGAATATTATGCAAATAAATTGAAGGGATTCCTTTTTTATATGACATATAAGCTATATGTTCTCTATCAGGTGAAAACCTTGGGGTAAGAGCTATATACCTGCCATTAGTAATGTATTTAATATTTGCTCCATCTAAATCCATTATGGCTATTTTCTTTATTCTATGATTATTTTTTCTTTGTTCTGATACAAATAAAATTCTACTATCAAAATATCCAGTTTCACCTGTAACACGAGTATAAATATCATCTGACATTAAATGAGAAAGACGACGCCACGAATTACCACTAATCATATACCTTTTTGAAAGAATTTGTTTCTGACGAATAATATCCCAGACATACATTTCAATTTTAAATTTATCATCAACTAGAATTACTTTACCCGTAACTAATATTTCAATATTTAACGGACGCCAATCGGCAAATTTTGGACGAAATCGCATTTCATTTGGTTTTTGCATAAATGCTTGTTTATCAAATGTTTGAAATAATCCACTGCTCATTAAATTATTATTCATAACAACATTGATTTTTTTGATAATATCAGCAGTTTTGTCATTAGATGAATAAAATTCAGAGATTGCAATATTAGTTTTTCTAACTTCACCCTCTGTAATACTTATTTCAAGAGTTTCGGAATGCGAAATATTAAAAATCAAACTACATAAAGTAATAATAGATAAATAAAGTTTTTTCATAATAGGTTTATACTAATTCAACATTTGCTTTGGGTCAAATGTTATTATTATATTCTTCCACTGTTTATACTTTTCTTTTGGTAATTTTAATGGGTTGCATAAATCACTTAAAATTGCTCGTAAAGCACTTTCCGACATTGCTTTCATAAAATGATTAGAAAGAGAAATTGATGTTTGGTAAATTTCCGCATTTATTACCTTGCCTGTGGGAATTAATTCAACTTTTACCTTAGTTATTAAATTACTAGCATTAGTAATACCAGCTGGCACTTTCCAACATTGTTTAATTTGGTTTCTTAATATCAATAAGTCATCTTTGGTTATTTTTTGGTTAAGATCTTGTGTGATTTTTGACTTGTTAGGACTATATTTTACTTTATTTATTATCTTACTTTCTTTTTTCTTTGTAAAAGTATTTTTCTTGGTATTACTATCACTAACTACAGTTTTTTTAGGTTTTAAATCTTTTAATACTTTTTTACTAATTGTTTTATTTTTAGTTTGCTTAATTGTCTTGGATTTAATCTTTTTCTGAGCATTTAATTTAAGTTTTGTTTTTTTAATAATCTTCTTTTTAACTGTTTTTTTCTTAACTATTTTTTTATGTTTAATGTTCTTTTTAACAGCTTTTATCTTTTGTTTTTTTTGCTTTTTTATATCAGCTTTTTTAGCTTTTATACCTTTGTCAGTAATAATTGCCACATCAAGTATCACCCTAGGTGGAACCTCGATTTTTTTAGGATAGATAAAATTAATTCCAACAAAAAATAGTACCACGACAATATGCATTACAAGTGATATTAAAATAGATTTTTTCATAATATCAATTCTTTTGTTTTGTAATTAACGAAACTTTTTTAAATCCAATATAAGCTAAATCGGCCATAGTATCCATAATATTACCATATGCAACATTATTATCACCACGAATAAATATAATTATATTTGGAGTATTTTTGTATATAATTTTCATTCTAGCCAATAATTGTTTTTTATTAACCAGAGTATTTTGTAAATAAATACTACCTGTTTTTTTAATAGTTATTGTCAAAGGTTCTTTTTTAGTTTCAATAGATGGTGCATTTTTTTCTGGTAAGTTAACATTTACACCAACTGTCATCATTGGGGCAACAACCATAAATACAATTAACAAAACTAACATTACATCAACAAAAGGTGTAATATTAATTTCTGAATTATGTCTGCGACGACGCGATTCTGTTCTCTTATTTGAAAGGTTCGCACCCATTACATTAATACCTTATTTAATATAAAAATATTTCTATTTTTTGTTACCAATACGACGCGACATTATACTAACAAATTCACCCATAAATGTTTCAAGGTTTACATTAATTTTATCAACATCAGATGACAATTTATTATAGGCAATAGTAGCAGGAATAGCAGCAAATAATCCCAAAGCAGTAGCAAATAATGCCTCAGCAATACCTGGAGCTACAACGGCTAATGAAGTTTGTTTTGAAATAGCAATGGCCGTAAAACTATTTATAATTCCCCAAACTGTTCCAAGTAATCCAATAAAAGGAGAAGCTGAACCAATTGATGCCAAGATTGCCATTCGTGAATCCATATTATCCATCTCTTTGTTTAATACTAAATTCATAGACCTTTCAATTCGTTCAAGTAATCTATTTTCGCCAACTGATGGTTGACGCCATTCATTCATTGCTGAAACAAACATAATTGACATAGGATCATTAATATCATTTTGCTTTGTTTTTAAAACTTTATCAAGACTAATCCCAGACCAAAAAAGATCTTCAAATTCATTTATATCACGACGAATCTTTTTTAATGTGATGGTTTTATCAATAATTATTGCCCAACAAACTATTGATGCAATAATTAATCCAATCATTATAATTTGAACAAATATATCTGCTCTTAGGAATAATCCAAAAGCACTTAAATCAAGACTAGCATTCGGCAAAGACATTTTAACCCCTTAAAAAAAATTATTGCATCTGTTGTGGTATAGGAACAGGTTTTCCAGTTCTATCTACACTAACAATTTTAACATTAATTTGCACCAATTTTTTTTCTGTTTGTTCGTTCCAAATTTCTTGTGAAATATCCATACTAGTAATACCAAACTTTATAATTTTACAACTTACCCTTAACCTATCATCAAGCTTAGCAGGTGCTAAATAATCAATATCTATTAATTTAACCACCATACCAACACCCAGTTCTTGCATTAATTGTGATTGTGCTATGCCTTTTACTTGACGTAACCATTCACTACGAGACCTTTCAGCAAAATTAATATAACTAGAATGATAAACTATACCCCCTGCATCTGTGTCTTCCCAATATATTGTAATGGGAATATTAAAAACGGTTTTATCTATTTCTTTTTTATTCATTTTTTTCTAACTCCATTGAAAATTGATTACTAGCAAATTGCTTAGGTATATCAAGACCTATATATTTCCATGCGTGAATAGTAAGCATACGCCCCCTTGGTGTTCGTTGCAATAGCCCCTTTTGAATTAAAAATGGTTCAACTACATCTTCTAGAACATCACGTTCATTACCAATAGCAGATGATAGCGTATCAATACCAGCAGGACCGCCACCATAATTTTTTGCAAGTGTAATCATATAACTACGATCTATATGATCAAGACCAATTGCATCAATATCCAGTTTCTTTAAGGCAATACTTGCTTTTTCATTATTAACTAAATCATATTCTGCAACTGTGCAAATATCTCTTACTCTGCGTAATATTCGCCCTGCAACTCTTGGAGTTCCACGGCAACGCCTTGCTATCTCAAATGCTCCATCATCAGTAAGATTAAAATTAAGTTTTTTTGCACTTCGTTTTATAATACATGACAATTCTTCGTCTGTATAATATTGCATATGTAATGGAATACCAAATCTTTCTCTTAATGGTTTTGTAATTAAACCAGCCCTTGTAGTTGCTGCAACCAAAGTAAATTGTGGTAAATCAATTCTTATTGATTTTGCCGATGGACCTTCACCAATAATTAAATCAAGCTGAAAATCTTCCATCGCTGGATACAAGATTTCTTCTACAACAGGAGGTAAACGATGTATTTCATCTATGAACAAAACGTCATTGGGTTGCAATGATGTTAATATTGCAGCTAAATCACCAGATTTTGATATAACAGGCCCACTGGTTGCCCTAAAACCAACGCCTAATTCTTTTGCTACGATGCTTGCCAAAGTTGTTTTACCCAAACCCGGTGGACCAAAAAATAGAGTGTGGTCCATTGCATCACCACGCTTTTTTGCCGCACTAATAAATATTGAAAGATTTTCTTTTATCTTGGCTTGGCCAGTAAAATCCGATAGAGATTGGGGGCGTAATGCCTTTGTATCATCTTCACTTTCATTAGTACTTACAGATACTATTCGTTCTTGATTTAAATCATTTTCACTCATACTAACTCAATTCATTTAATGCTAGCGGAACTATTTTAGCAACAGTTATTTCACCATTCATATTTCTAACAACTTTTCCAACCGCTGTAAATGCATTAGAACGATTATATCCTAAATTAATTAATGCAGATATAGAATCTTCTACCACAGAATTAATATCTGGATTAATGTCTTTGTTAATATCTATAATATTAGATTCGGTTTTTATTGTTTTATTTTGTGCAAAATTAGTTTTTGCAACTTTATCTTTTAATTCTAATACTATTCTATTGGCAAGTTTTGGACCAACACCACTTGCTTGTGTAAAGGCGGAACTGTCACCACTGGCAACTGCTGTAAATAAATTATTGGATGTATGCACAGATTGAATTGCAAGTCCAACTTTTGCCCCAACCCCTTGTACCGATGTTAATATTTCAAACCATTGTTTATCAAAAATACTAGTAAAACCATATAATGTAAATGAGTCTTCTTTTATCACTGTGATAATATCAAAAATTACTTCTTTGCCAATTTGTAATGATGATATTGTAGAGGACGAGCAAAAAACTTGATAGCCAACACCATTAATATCTAAGATAACATTATCTTTATCAATATAATCAATTATTCCTTTTAATCGTGCTATCATCTTATTTCCTTTTTATCTTTATTTTTCTATCACTATAATAATTGAATATTAAGCATCAGCAATTAATAATTTATTGTAATTATTAAAATGTGAATGTGTGATTGCAATTGCAAGTGCATCACCACTGTGTTCCGAATCTATGTCTGCACCATTTAATAACATTTTTACCATCGCTTGAATTTGGTTTTTATCAGATGAGCCATTCCCAGTAATAGATTTTTTTACCTTTCGGTTTTGATATTCATAAACATCGTAACCATTATTAACAAGACCTAACATAGCAACCCCCCTTGCCTGACCCAATTTTAATGATGTATCTGGATTTTTATTAACAAATACATCTTCTATGCAGGCATCAACCAGATTATGTTCATTAAAGTATTTTTTACATATACTATCAATTTCATTGTATATACAATGTAATCTTTTTGCCATATCATCTTTGACATTAGGGCTGATAGTTCCACAGGAAACAAATTTAATATGATTACCGTTTAATTTTATAATTCCCCAACCTGTGTTTACAAGGCCTGGGTCAATACCTATTATATAACTTTCTTTTTTCATATTGATAATATACAACATATATTTTATGTTCGCAATGTGTTCTTAAAATAAAATATAATTAAATCGGTATATATATAATAAATAAAAATTACTTTTTATTTATTATATATATATGTTAAGTTTAATATATTATTTTAAGGAGTAGAAGTTTGTTAAAATGGAATAAATCACAGATATCTTGGGCATTATTTGATTGGGCGAACCAACCATTTTTCACTGTTATTACAACATTCATATTTGCGCCATACTTTACAAATATTGTAATTGAAAATTCAGTTGATGGACAAGCAATATGGGGATTATTATCGGCAATTAGCGCAGGCATAATTGCAATATTATCACCAATTTTTGGATCAATGGCTGATGTAAGAGGTCCTCGTAAACCTTGGGCTTTTGCATTTTGTTTAATTGGTTCTATATTTTGTCTTGGGTTATGGTATGGACAACCTAATCACAATATATATATACCAATCATTTCATTTATGATAGCAACCATTTCAATTGAAATTGCAACTATTTTTAATAATGCAATGTTACCCATTATTGTTGAAACAAAAAAAATGGGGAGGTTATCTGGGTTTGCTTCGGGCATTGGATACATAGGTGGATTAGTACCTTTGTTCATATTAATGTTTTTATTTATATTGCCAGAAAAACCTTTATTAGGATTAGACAAATCATTGTATGAACCAGAAAGATTTTCCGCAATCCTAACTAGCATATGGATAATGTTATTTATAATGCCAATGATGTTTTTTACAAAAGACAAAAATAAATCTGTACAAAAAATTCCTACGATGGATGTTGTAAAATTTGGTTTTTCAAATTTAAAAGACACTCTTAAAAATGTTCGTAGTTATAAAAATATATGGGTTTATTTACTGGCTCACACCTTTTATAATGACGGTATATTAGCTGTAATTGCGTTTTCCGGTATTTATGCTGTTGCTCTATTTAAATGGAATACAACTGGGCTTGGCATATTTGCAATTATTTTGAGTATTGTTGCATTTATTGGTTGTATAATTGGTGGTTGGATTGACGATAAATTTACTTCAAAAAAGACTATCAAATTATTTGTGGCATTACTATTATTATCATTAATAGGCATAGTGAGTATTAGTGAAAAATCTGTATTGTTTGGTATGATTCCAATTACTCCAAAAACAGATAATTCTTTCTTAACATCACAAGGTGAATATTGGCTTATGTCATTTGGACTGCTACTAGGTTTTGCATTTGGCCCTGCGCAATCGGCATCAAGGACATTAATGGCACATATCACACCAAAAGATAAAATGACTGAATTTTTTGGATTATTTGCATTTTCTGGTAAAGCAACTGGTTTCCTAGCACCTTTGTTAATTAGTATAGTCACCATAACAACAGAATCAAATCGTTGGGGACTTGCATCTATTTTAATATTTTTTATCATCGGGTTAATAATTCTAAAATTCGTAAAATACGAGAAATAAATTATATATAATTTTACTGCGTAATGTAATAATTTCCTTGACTTTATAGTTAAATATAATTATATAAATATTACTTTACAAGGCTGTATAGCTCAGTTGGTTAGAGCACTCGCTTCATACGTGAGGGGTCATAAGTTCAAATCTTATTACAGCCACCATATTCTATAACCACCGCAAGGTGGTTTTTTATGGTAAAATCTAGAATTAATTCTCAAATTTAAAATAGTAATCTCTCGCAAATAGCAGATTTGTTTTAATTTTTAATTTTAAACCTAATTTGAAGATGATTTTATGATTTGTTCAAGCTTTTCATCTGTATATTCAACTTCTAGTTCTTTACCTTTTGCAGTTGCAAGAGATTGCAAATCATCACCTTCAACTGTAATAGGGGTTGATTTAGAAAAACCCGCAAGATATGAATCTGTATCAATTTCACGCCCTCGCATTGCACAGCGATCAATAGCTTTTTCAAATCTTTCTTCCAAAACATATTTAAATTGTTCACGACGAGATTTTTTTACTATTATCTGCGCAGGAATATCTTTCCACCATAATATTATCATTTCAGTCATTTTATACTCCTTGTTTTATAAAATTTTCCAACTCACCATATCCTGTAATTATTCTTTCATAGCTTAATTCCAAAAAATCCGCATAAGATTTAGCTTTCTCATTTAAAGAATCATTATCTGTTTGTGCAATATACACAACCTTTTTATAATGATTAAATAACATATTTTTCATTTCTGGTATTTTATCAAGTTTATATGCTTTTATGATTAAATCATCAAAATGACGAACTAAGTAATCTGTTAAATAAAATGTTCCTAGTTCTTGATTTTGAATTCTATTAAAGTTATCTGTTCCACTGAAAAATTCATAGCAATGATTACCTGTAATTAAACTTACATTATATTTATTACATACTCGTTTAATTTGCCCTGCGGTTCCACAATCAGCATAACCAATCATTATTGTTTTATACTGTTCTTGGTTTTCAATTATTTTATTTTCTAATAATCTAGGTATTTTTTCAGGTTTATTATGTAATATGGCTGGCAAGCATTGAATATCCATTATATTTTCCATATTATTAATTTTTCGGATATGAATTATTTCTTTTGCTAATGCACCGCAAGCGATAATAAGTATTCTTGTATTTTCATCACAATAAGAAATATTTTTCATTAATGTTTTGTCCATAATGTAATAAATTTTATATAAAACAGCGGTTTAAAACCACTGTATATATTTTAAAACTAAGCAACTCGTTTTGCCATTAATGCTTTTGCTGTTTCCACTGAAACCGCAGCATCACGACAATAAGCATCGGCGCCAACTTCACGACCAAATTCTTCGTTTAATGGAGCACCACCAACAAGAACTATATAATCATCACGAATACCTTTTTCCTTCATCGTATCAATTACAACTTTCATATATGGCATCGTTGTTGTAAGAAGTGCTGACATACCAAATATTTCTGGTTTGTGTTCTTCCAAAGATTCAAGATACATATCAACATCAACATTGATACCTAAATCAATTACTTCAAAGCCCGCACCTTCCATCATCATAACAACAAGATTTTTACCAATATCATGAATATCACCCTTTACCGTACCAATTACAATTTTACCAAGTTTTGGTGCACCAGATTCAGCAAGTAATGGTCGTAATATTTTCATTCCTGCCTTCATTGAATTTGCAGACATTAACACCTCGGGTACAAATAAAATACCATCACGGAAATCAATACCAACGATTCTCATACCTTCTACTAATACTTCGGTTAAAGCTTTGTATGGCTCCCAACCACGATTTAATAGAATTTGAGTTCCTTCGGCTATTTCATCAGCAAGGCCATCATATAAATCGTCCCACATTTGTTCCATTAATTCTTGGTCATTTAAATCATTTAAATCTAAATCATCAGACATAACTATATCTCCCTAACCTATAAATATAAAAATAACCTTTAAATATTATTTATAATTTTATAATTTGTCATTAAAAAAAATGTAATATTAGTATAATTTTTTATCAAGTAATTGGATAACGACGACAAAATAATTTAAAACGACTAAAATTTAAAAAAAATATTCTTGTGAAGGTTTAATGTTTAAGATTATAATAATAAATAATTACTAAAAAGGAATAATTAAAATGATTATAGATGTTTCAAACATTAATCCAATAGCATTTAGCATAGGTTTTATAAAAATACATTGGTATGGTCTTGCTTATGCAATTGGGATATTATCAGGTTTCAAACTCAGTACCATAATGGCTATAAAATATAATAAATCAATCACAGTAAAACAAATTGATGATTTTTTTGTTTGGTTAATATTTGGAGTTGTATTTGGTGGAAGATTTTTTTATGTATTATTTTACCAACCAAAATATTATTTTTCTAATCCCATAGAAATATTATATATTATAAATGGTGGTATGTCATTTCATGGTGGTTTAATTGGTCTTGGTATTGCAATGTACTTATATTGTCGTAAGTACAAAATAAACTTATTATCATTTATGGATACTGCTGTTATTTCTGCTCCCATAGGATTATTTTTAGGTCGTATTGCAAACTTTATTAATGGTGAATTATGGGGGGTACCAACCGATGGTTCGTGGGGATTCATATTTGCCGATGGTGTTTTACGCCACCCAAGTCAACTATATGAAGCATTTTTAGAAGGAGTAGTATTGTTGTTAATATTAAATATAATGGCAATATATTATAATGCTTTCAAATACAAAGGATTATTAGTTGGTACATTTATAATGATGTATGGCTTATTCCGTATTTTTATAGAAGGATTTCGTGAACCAGATGCATTTATTGGATATTTATCTCATTCAACAACAATGGGGCAATGGTTATCCGTTCCAATGCTTATATTAGGGGCTAGTTTAATTAGAAAATCTATAAAAGAGTTAAGATAATATGATATTACAACCAATTAGTCATTATTTACTAAAAGATATTAAACACGGTTTATTCACTAGAAAGGGCGGTGTTTCACAAGGTATTTACAAAGGATTAAATGTTGGTTTAGGTTCAAATGATAACAAACAACATATTTTACAAAATCGTAAGTTAATAGCTGAATTTTTTGGAAGTAACAATTTATATTCTTGTTTTCAAATTCATTCAAATAAAGTCGCTGTAATAGATTCACAAGACAAATTATGGGACAATAAAAACTGTCCTGAATGTGATGCTATTGTATGCAACCAAAAAGGTATTCCTATTAGTGCATTAAGTGCTGATTGTGGAACAATATTATTTGCCGATACGAATAATCAAGTAATTGGTTGTGCTCATGCTGGGTGGCGTGGTGCAAAAGATAACATAATAAAAAATGTTGTAGATGAAATGATTAAACTAGGTGCGGAAAAACAAAATATAGTTGCTGTAATTGGTGCAGTGATTTCACAAGATAGTTATGAAGTTGGACAAGAATTTTACGATAATTTTATTAATGACAATAAAGATTATGATAAATATTTTATAAAAAAGAAAAAATATCATTTTGATTTAAATAAATTTATTTATAATAAATTACAAGAAACTGAAATTTCTGCAATTGGTTCATTATATGAAACAAACAAGGCAGATACATACAATGATATTGATAATTTTTATAGTTTCAGGCGTTCTGTCCATAATAAAGAAACAGATTATGGCAGACAAGCTTCTGTAATTTGCTTATAATAATGTGTTTTATATTTTTAAATCATAGGGTGTTTGTTTAAATATAATATTGTTATCTTGTAATGTGTTTTCACCTAACCTACAAGATTCACCGTAAACAACAATATTACCTGTGAAATCTTTTG